>ERZ1106948.66-NODE-66-length-49531-cov-33.716024_pt1 | contig 49531 bp, 62 predicted proteins | sample MGYA00403673_ERZ1106948 | MGnify/ENA primary metagenome ERZ1106948 (study PRJEB35170, sample SAMEA104062409) | human gut metagenome | biome: human gut; feature: human-associated habitat; material: faeces | place: Denmark | collected 2012-05-07 ...
CCTGATCCGCCACTGCATCCACAACCTCGAGAAGATGGGTCTCGTGGAGGAGGCTGCGAACGGTGGTCGCAAGCTGACCAAGAACGGACAGAAGGAGCTCGATCTCACGGCGAGAAAGCTGTAAGGGAGTGGCTTAGCGGGTGCAATTCAGTTCTTTCCACTGTTTCCCAACAAACACGTCATTCCTCCACCCAATCGAGACTCTTTTGAATCGCCTTGCGCCAGCCGTTGATTCTCCTGTCGATTCCCTCCTGGTCCATAACGCCGTGATAGCTACGTGTGATTCCCTCCACTCACGCCCACATCTTCCCAATCATCCACTTCTCTCTGATGTCCTCGAGCGACTTCCAGTAGCCCACAGTGAGTCCAGCCGCGAAGCAGGCGCCCAGCGCCGTCGTCTCCGTCACCATCGGAATCACGATATCCGTGTTCAGAATGTTGGCTTGGAACTGCATCAAAAAGGCGTTCTTCGTCATGCCGCCGTCCACACGCAGCGCCTTGATCCGCAGCCCGCTGTCCTTCTCCATGGCGTCGAACACGTCGTAGGTCTGGTAGGCGGTCGCCTCCAGCACGGCGCGGCAGATGTGGTTCTTGTTGATCATGCGCGTCAGGCCCACCATCACGCCACGCGCGTCCGACCGCCAGTACGGCGCGTACAGCCCCGAGAACGCGGGCACGATGTACATGCCCTCGGAGGAGTCGACGCTCGTCGCCATCGCCTCGATCTACACCTCACCGCCTCGCTCCACACGCACTTCCGAGCTTGACCGAATGATCCCCAGGTTGTCGCGCAGCCACTGCACCAGCGCTCCTGCGATCGTCACGCTCCCCTCCAGCGCGTAGTGCACCGCGCCCTCCTTGCCCAGCTGGAACGCCACCGTCGTCACCAGACCGTTCTTGCTCTGCACGATCTTCGTGCCCGTGTTCATGAGGATGAAGCACCCCGTGCCGTACGTGTTCTTCATCTCGCCCTCGCCGAAGCACGTCTGACCGAACAGCGCCGCCTGCTGGTCTCCCAGCGAGCCGCTGATGCGCACGCCCTCGAGACAGCCCACGCCGGTGCCATAGACCTCGCTGCAGGAGCGAATCGTGGGAAGCACCTCGCGATGCACGCCGATGATCGCCAGCAGCTCTTCGTCCCAGTCGTGCGTCTCGATGTTCATCATCATCGTACGACTCGCGTTCGTTATGTCCGTGGTGTGGATGCCCCCGTTGACGCCGCCCGTCAGATTCCAAATCAGCCAGGAGTCGATGGTGCCCACGAGCATCTTTCCATCTTCCATCGCCTTCTTCACCTCGGGGAGGTAGGTAATGGCCCAGTACAGCTTCGGCCCCGTAAAGTACGAGGAGAGAGGAAGACCCGTCCTCTGGTGGTACCATTCTTTGTCGTGCAGGTCCGTGAAGTGGTTGATCACCTCGTCACCGCGACAATCCATCCATACGATGGCATTGTACAGAGGCATTCCGGTGGTTCTATGCATCAGCTCGGAGGACAGTGACGGACTTGTCCCACATCACGAGCGTTTCTCTCTGATTCGTAATACCCACGGCGGCAAGAGAAGAAAGGGATATAGAACCCTTCTCCAAGCAGTCCGAGATGCACGTCTACATGTAATAGCATATGTATTTGTCCACTTTCACACTCTCCAGAATCGTCATGGGATCGTGCTCCACCCATCCGGGATGGGGATAGATTTGCTCGTGCTCCTTCTGAAACACACTGACAACGGAACCATTGTGATCGAACACGATAAAGCGCGAACTAGGATGAATTGGCATGCGCATTGTAGCTACCTAGTTGTACCCTGATCAATCGCAGCGCAGTACATTACGGATATGGCAAATATGACTCGATATCAATCCCACGACCCCCACTCTTTGAGTATGTGTCTGCTCATCTAAACACAGTGTTGTTATCGCGTTCCGTTCTTCTTGTTGTCCGCAATGCAACAAGGAGGGAGTAACGACAACAGCCGGTTGTGTTCTGTTCTGGATATCTGCTGTCCCTTTCTGAGCGTATCCGTCAGCTTTCAATCGTTTAGCGTGTAGTGCCATGAAATTGTGTCTCTGCGCTGTGTGAATTCCGCTCTCCGCGACTGTGGGATGTTTTTCATCAGTATGATTGGCATAGGGTCCTTCAAGTCATCCGTTTTCCTCCAGTCCCTGTTGGACTGCCCCTTGGAGAAGTACAATGTGATCACGTCCTTTCGCATCCCTTCCTGTCACATTCAGATACTGGAACCAGTGTATTCAATCCAACAATCTGCCGCTTGAGTATGACAGCCTCTACAACCGACTTCGCAGTTACGGGTTTGGAGAGACGTTCATTCAGAGCGAAGGAGTTATTGGTGATGATTGCTATTATTACTTTCATGGTATAGGAGACATTTCGCGAGATATCAACCGAACGTTTCCGACCCACATCCTGTTCCGCCACATCGGTGGTATGGGACAGATTATGTTGGAGAACGTATTGCGGTGTATTAGCGAATATTGCCCCTCGATCGGGTATTGCCAGGTGAGAGTATTCTGAAATGATTAGATGCAGGGAATGAACTTTGTGGTAGGCGTCATTCTCATCGGAATGGTCGATCCGCAGGGCTTTGGCTTCGGGGACGACGAGAAGAAGAATGAAACGATCATCCAATACGCAATGATGTACTTATATTATTATTCCGTTTCCTGTAGGAAGTCCCAATCCGCGATTGAGAAGTGCGCCTTCTCCATTCTGATTAATCTCATTCAACTTTTGCGCATGGAAGGGCTGTGGTCGTCTGGAATCCCCGAGCTGAAGCGATTCATCTTCATTCTCCAGAAGTACATGCAGTACTCTTGCGAGAAAGGAGTATGACGAATAGAATTCACTGCCCTTCTCTTCTGACCTATTTTGAGGGAATCGGATACGATGTGAGCATTATCGTCTCAAAGTGGTTCATCACGCTCTTTGCCTATGTAGTGTCCGTGGCGAGATGATGACGATTAGACGCTTCCCTTCCCTCTGCTCTTCCGGTTATGGGGATACATCTTCCGAGAAGTCCGCATTTCGCAGTCCCATCATCTCTAGAAATGGGCAGGGATGATGCGCATCACGATCGGTCTGCTCCAGTACTTCGAGAAGGACATGCTGTCGAAGGACATTGTAGAATTGTCAATCATGATGAAGGACGTGCGGACCGAGTGGTTCCAGTCCATCGAAGAGCAGAAGAAGCTGTTCTACATGATTATCGCGTTGAACGACGTTCAGGGTTGCGCGAGCGAATCATGATTAGATCACGGAGGAAACGTACAAAAGCTACGTGGAGTGCTACGACCTTGAAATCGCGCACCAATCCGAGCTCGTCATGAACTACACACCTGTCGTGTGGAAGATGCTGATGCTGATGATGCGTAGAGACAAGCGAGCGCTGCTGAAGAAGCGCGAGAAGATCAGTCTGGACATCTCGGCGATTCGCGAGAGACTGGAGGGCGTCAGCGAGAAGGAGTACAAGATCAAGCTGGAGCTCCACAAGCTGTCCTCTCAGCTAAGCGAGATGAAGGACGAGGAGGCGGAGCTGAATGAGTACAAACACGTGCGCACCGAATCGTGCGGGTCATGTGTAGGAGATGGTGACGCAGGTGGAGTCGCTGATGTACATGGACCAGCACATGACGGCGAGTGAGTCGACGAAGGAGGACGAGATGGCGAAGGAGTCGTTTCTGCGGCAGCAGGACGTCACGTTCATTTGCGAGAAGATCAAGAAGGTAACAGCGCAGCTGAAGGCGAAGAAGGCGGAGGTGAGTGCGATGGAGAAGAAGATCGAGGGCGTGAGGCAGCGTTGGGAGTGGGAGAGCGAGTGAGGCGTAGAATGGTCCGTGTTGCTACACGACAAGGAGGTGTTGAAGGCGGAGTTGATGGAGGTTGTGAAGGAGCACTCCAGTTTGTTAGTAGGGGATGGTGTTGAGTTGTGATGGGTAGAAGTAGTTGTGTTTGTTAGAAAGAAGGAAGTGGGGGTTGAAGAACGTGGATGCGTGTGGGTGAGAGGAATGCACTTTCAGGGTTTTACAAATGTGCTTTGTCTCTTCACATCTCTCTATTCAAGAATCAGTGACAACGATTTAGATTCGACCACCCAAACAGGAGATAACTCCTATCACTGAAAGGCGTTTCACCGCGATTATTCCTATCCGATTCCAACGAAACGCCTTGGGACCCCCAACATTCACTCCACCCATTTCCAGACAGAAAACAGCGTGGATAATGAAGAATACACCTGTGAACGTTATCGAATACTTTTTTGGACGCACGGTTGCTCGATTGATTGCAACAGTCACGCGATAGGTCGTTCCTGGAGAGACTACGACGATTGCATTGATGTTCAGGGAATTGGCAATCACGAACGTTGTACCCTGTATTTGTAGTGACGACTAGGTCGCATTCCAGTCTCCGAGCAAGGGACAGGCCGTTTTGAAGGGAATGGTGGAGGGTCAGGAGTTTATTATCGCTACGCTGACTCCCAGTAGTGATGGAGAGAGCGAATGAGTTATAGAGCACCCGAGCCAGCACGTGGATTTGAAGTTCAACAAGGACTGCTTGTTCGTGTCATTTGAGGTTGTTGGAGACAGTAACGTGGACATTGTTGGATACGTTACCGGTTTGGATGGACAGAAGCTGCTCTCGTTGAAGGAGGCGATGGAGCTGCCGGATGCGAGTGATGATGAGGATTACAAGGAGGAGGGTGAAAGTGAGGAGAAGGAAGATAGTAAAGAGGAAGAGGAAGAGGAAGAGAAGGAGGAGAGTGAAGAGAAGAAGGAAGAGGAAGAGGAAGAGAGTGAAGAGAAAGAAGAAGAAAAGGAACCCATCGAAGAAGCCCCTCGCAACGCCGTCGACTTCAATCAACCCGTCTCCTCTCCGCTACCCCCTCACCCATAGGGATTCAAACACTTCGGCAAGTATATAAAGTACCGCGACATCGAGAAGGGCACGGGAGCGTCGCCTATCAATGGTCATCGCGTTCAGATTTCCTACCGCTTGACCCTCCCCACCGGCGAAGTGCTGGACAGCGAAAACGTGGACGACAGCACGCGCATTCCGTTCCCTGGCGAGTTCCGGGTTGGATTGGCTCATGTCGTGAGAGGCATGGATCGAGCGATTCTCGGTAGTCTCCGCTTCTGCTAGTCACATGTAGGAATGAGAGTGGGAGGCGTTCGCCAGATCCTCATTGCTCCCGAAATGGGCTTTGGAGAGAAGGGGAACATTGTCGCGGATATTCGTCCCGGAGAGGCGTTTATGGTGGAAGTCACGCTGCTTGGATGCAAGTAATCGGTTTAGTCTGTTTCATTGCCATGTTTGTTGTCACTGCGATACCAAATTGGTTCACATCGAGTCGGCTGACAGCGCTGTTCAAATCCATCAAGTTCTTCAGTTTCAATCATGGCAACACGCAGTGACGATCAGACTACGCTCCAGTACCTTTTGTGCCACAAGAGAGAGCTTTTGTACTCCATAAACGCCAGAAATGATACGTAGTCAGGACAAAACCATGTGGTTCTTCTCTTTCCTCTGTCTCTGCGTTACGGGGGTTCAGCTCTATCTGGGATTCATAACCGAGTCGTTGGGTACGAATGAGTGTCGAAATTGACCCTAGCCTGCTATACGGATTGTATTCATCGAATGACGCACGTGATGGAGTACATTATCATTGCAGTCGCAACAGTATTACAGCGCAGAGCGGAAGATTCAAGATACTCCTACGGCTATGGTCGTCATGAGTATCTGCTCGTGTTTACCACGAATCTGTCTGCTGCGATTGTACGAATCTGTGAAACAAATCATTCGTAGCTGTGCTGCTTCCTCCTGTTTGAGATGGTCCACAGCCTCTCCGACGGCCATCACCAGGAGATTGTCGACGTGTCTCCGACTCTCTCGCTATTATCCACATACACAACATATGTTTCGTTTGTATTCTCGCTAATCACCATTTTTGGCTTTCGGTGGTACAAGAAGCAGTACCGGGCACGTTACTCGAGCGACATTTACCAAGTGAGTTCGTGGTGCACGCGCTGTGTTCCCTGTAGAGTCGATTCAGTCGTCCTCCATTACGGGTCACGACGTATTCCATATCTTTATCGATTTGTCTACCCTTGGATTTATGGTGTTTGCCAACTATCTTAGTCTGAATCGCGGAATGGTGATTGCGGATCGAATCGAGTGTGGCGTGATGTGCTTCTTCATCCTGCACCAGTGCTACCCGGAACTCATGGTATGCTGCCATCAACCATAATGAGCTATAGACATGCTACCAAGTGCTTGTCTTGGGTGTGACGAACGATGTGGCTCAGGAGATCCGCACGCTTGTTCGTCGCGTGAATATGCTCGAGGGCGTGATCGAAGTGAAGACGGTGAAGTACTGGGTGGAGAGTCCGGGTCGTTTGATTGGATTGTTCAATGTGGAGGTGCATCGTTCTGCGAATCGGAAACAGGTGGAGACCACCATACGACATATTTGTAGTAATACGTTCCAGGAGATTGTAGTTCAAGTGGATCAGGACCCCTCTCTCGAGTGGATGGATTAGCTCTGTTTGTGGAACGAAACACCGCATTCGCCTTTGCGAAAGGAACACTTACTCACTTCCAACTTCCCTTCGCAGATCTGATACACAAACACTTCAATCTAGACGGAAAGGTATGAAATGAATCACATACCTCCGCTGTCTTCAGCGACAACAATATAAAACTGGGGCTGTTATGTCTATGGTGAATGAAGGGAGGGAAGGAGTACGGGTGGTACGGATGGAAGGCCCCCGTGAAGGATCCGGGGTTCAGAAACAGGACTCCATCCTTCGAAGCGACGTGCGGCTCAAAGGAGCCGCCATACACACAAACGTCAGCATGATTCTACAATCAACGGAAGGAGCATTCGAAACCATTTTCGCGGACGAGATGACGAGGGAGTCGGACAAGGTGACCATAGCCGACATCCCATTGACGAGAAGAATGGTGTAACCACACAGAGAGAAGCACGTCCGGAACGAAGAACACGAATCCTACCTCTAATCCTCTTCGGCCACTTCCACATGGTCGAGAACGCCGTTCATCACGATCACATCGCTGCACACATTCCGAAAGTAGGAGAGATCGTCTTCTAGCCCCATATTCCCGGTTACGATCATGTGTTGAATCGACTTCTTTTCCTTCGCAGTGATTCCCACCAACCACTCGTACAAACAGGGGCTTGAATAGATCTGGGATTGTTTCCTTGGAGAACGGAGAACACGCGTCTCCGAAGATAGCAACGAGCTACCCCATAACCCGATTCGCACACACTCACCTCTCCCTGCACGTTCATTCAGTACCACACAGAAGGAGTGCAAGAATGAATGTGCTCCAACAAACCGCGAAACAAGTAAAAGAACGATAAATAAACAGAGCACGGTTAAATGGTATTGGCGATGGCGTCCAATCGCTGCTTTATGAAACCCGCCTTTTCCGCGCCGATGGCGTTCCACAACGCGTTGAACAGACTGGGATCCGACTGCGACTGAATCGACTTCAGCATGTGCACCACGCGCACCGACAACTCATCCCCCACGATGCCCACGCTGTCGCACAAGTACTGTAAGATCTTCAAAATGTTCTGACTCGCCTCGCCCACGAACGCCACCTCGCCTCGCTCCAACAGCGTGCAAATCATGTCGATGCACTTCTCGATCATCTCCGGCTCCTTCACGCACTGCAGGTGGTTCAGCCAGTACGTGAAGTGGTCGCCCAACATGATCAGGTAGTTGCCCAGAACCAAACACACACGTCCCAGCACGCACACCGCCACCGCGTTCGCCTTGGCGTACATGGGGTCCTGCGACACGGGGTCGTCGAGCGTGAACTCGATCTCCTTCACGCAGCGCGGCACCACCTCGCACACCAGGTCCTTGCCCACCACCACCGCGCTCTCGATCCCGTTCAGCACCTCGCAGCGCAGCTGCGCGTCGGGCGAGTGGATCTCGCGCAGGAAGACGGGGATGAACGTCGTGTAGTACTGGAACGCCTCCTTGCCGCAGTTCGCCACGATCTCCTCCATCACGTGGATCGCCACCAGTTTGTCGCCGGTCGTGCGCGACTCGTCCGCCAGCTGCAGAATGTCCGGCAGCATGATCTCGTGGATCAGCGGCAGCGCGTAGCGCGGGTACAGCTGCAGCAGCACGCCGATCACCTCCGAGATGATGTAGTTCGCGCGGTTCTCGTCGTTCTCCAGGTCCTTGAACTCCTCCACCTCCTCCTCGTCCCAGTCCTCCTGCTCCACGTCCGCGCTCCGCAGCGCGCGCCGCTCGAACGACTGCTTCAGACACGCGGTCAGCACGTCGATAATCCGGCTGATTTCCGCGCCGCCGAGCACCTCCACGCTCTCCTCCTTCTTCAGCACGGACTTCTCCAGACAGTGCTGGAGCGTCTGCAGCGATGGAATCAGCAGCTCCAGGTCGGGGTCGTCGACGAGGAAGGTGAGCAGTGTGTCGAGGATGAAGTTGAAGGACTGGCGGTAGTTCTCGACGCCCACGGGCCCGTAGATGGACTCCGCGATGGCGATGAGCAGGTCCGGCATGATCACCAGCACCGCCATTTGGATGTCCTGGAAGGGGAGCGTGTTGAGCAGCGGGATGAGCGTGTGCATGATGGAGGACAGGTAGGGAAGCAGAGCGGAGTGCAGGTCCACCACGAGGATGGACAGCACGCGACACGCCACCGCCTTCTCGTTCATGCTGTTCGTGCGAATGACGTTGGAGTCGTCGTCCTAGCGTTAAGCGCCGCAGACACGCCCACCTCCTCGTCCGACATGTCCAGAAAGTCGTCGATGGCCTCCTCGCTCGGCGCCTCCACCTCCTGGTTCGCCGTCTTCAGCAGCAGCGGAATGATCATGTCGAGGTACGGCACGAAGTCCTCCTTCAGCGCCGTGCACATGCGACCCCATGCCTACGCGTTACGCTCCCTCCACGCTCCTACCGCCATCACGTACACCTTCATGTCGCTGCCGTCCTGCTCCACCTCGCCCATGCCCTCGTGGTACATCACCTCCAGCACGTCGCGAGCGTCGTTGCGGAACGTCGCGCCGCCCACAGCCACGCCCACGCACGTGATGCATTCCAGCGCGTTGGCGCGGTAGATGGTCAGCTCCGCGGGGTCTGCGAGACTCTCCTGCGTGATGGGCGGGTGCACGTACAGTGACTTGATGATGGGCATGATGGACTGGTAGTAGGGCGAGATGAGCTCGCCCACGCAGTCGGCGATGCTGGCGAGCGAGTACATGATCTGTCGATGAAGCCACACACACGCACCCACCTGCTGCTGGACGATCACCGGCGAGGCGCTGAGCGGCGTGATGAGCGCGTTGATCACCTACCGATGAAGCCGCGCACACATCCCCACCTCCTGCAGCACGGGCTGGAGGATCTCCTTGGAGGCGCCGTCCACGAAGTTGATCAGCGCCGCGATGGCGATGTAGCGAATGCGCACCGGCTCCTCCGGCGTCAGCTTCGAGAAGAGCGCGTTGAGCGCCACGAGCGTCAGCTGCTCCTGGATGTACGGCTTGAAGTCCGTCGCCAGCTGGCCGAGACAGCGGATCGCGGCGTAGCGCACGCGCACGTGGTCGTCGCGGAAGGAGGCGAGCACGTAGTCGCAGATCTGCTGCTTCTGCGTGTCGTCCGTCACGATCTCCGCCACCTGCGCGAGGCAGTACATGGCGGCGTGGCGGTATTTCCAGTCCGGGTTGTGGATATGTCCCTCAATGATCTGGTACAGCGAGGGCAGCAGCACACGTGCGCGGATCGCCAGCGACACGCGGTTCAGGATGTTCAGCGCGTAGCTGAAAGCGCTGTCCTCGTTCTCGTCGGGCTCGTCCTCCGCCTGGCTCCACGCCGGGTCCTCCTCGACGGTGAGCAGGAGGTTGAGGAGGATGTGCAGCAGCGGCACGATGAGGATGTTGGGGGGCAGCGCACGGATCATCACGGGACTGAACTCGATGAGGAGCGTGAGGAACTCCAGCGCCGAGTGGCGCGTCTCCTCGTCGATCACGGAGGAGCGCGCGATGGAGATCATGGCTTGAATGAGCGACTCCAGCTAGCGGTGAGCACAAGACGCGGAGTGTACGTTCTGCTTGAAAAAGGTGGGGTGCACCTCGACCAGGTCGCAGAGGGCGATGATGATCTCGCGCGCGAAGCTGACGCGGTTGTGGTTCAGCATGTCGCCCAGCGCGCGGAGGATCAGCGGAATCAGGTTGACGAACTGGATCGTCTCGTAGGTCTGGAGGTTGCGCAGCAGCGTGCACACGGAACGACACGCCTCCACTTGGATGAGAGGGTGGTCGTGCTCTTTGAGACACTGCTGGTAGATGATGAGCAGATTCGGGAAATCGTCCTTGTCCGCGGCGGCCAGGTACGGAGTGAGGTAGTGGATGATCGACGTTCCGCTGAGACGCGTCGCCGGATCCAGCGCCTGGCAGAGGGCAAACACGCACGGGAGCAATTCGGGCCACTAGGGATGAACGCTTGTTTCCACGGTCTACGTCGTCCGTTTCGAGGAGACTCAGCCCCAATTCACCGATGGACTGGCAGATCTTCTCCCGAATGTTCAGCTCCTTTTCGTTCTACGCAATGCACGCCACACACAACGGTGCTACCTCGAGCAGCTGCAGCAGCTGCACTTTGAACGACGACTGGTACTCGGGAGACAAGTTCCTCCACACGCCGTCTTCGGACGTGCTCAGCTTCTGCCGCATCAGAATGCAGGCGAGGTTCCGCACCGACGACAGAGACGACGCGCGAATGACCTACGCGCGTCAATGGCGGCCAACACAGCGCCTACGGACACGAGCGACGTGAGATACGCTTCGGGGTTCTTTTCCAACTCCGTTAGCGCCGCTTCTCCGTGACTCCGGCTGGCATTGTTCATAGTGAGAAGCTGCTTCAGCAGTTGCTCCATCTGATTTGGCTCCATCTAGGGATGAGAAGAGCCGCGCGAGAGCATTACGTTCAAAGCGATTTGGTGGGTGCGCGTGAGGATTTGAGAACAAAAACAACTCGAGGCTTAGTTAAACCGAGCGGCAAAGGTGCCAGTCACTTTCAAACAGAAAGCAAATTGTTTTTGAGCGACGAGGCAAGAAGAAAGACAGTGCGCGACGAGGGGCGCGAATCGAAGAATAACCGTTTTGCCGTCTGAGCGCCTTTCGACAAGAAAGAGGAGAAGCGCAGAACCATGAATGCAGAACTCTTTAAGAAGATATGTCCGAAGGCCTTCTACGGAAAGTAGCGGCGTTGTCGTGTATTGTTGGCTAGGTTTCTGGAAAACGACATCCGACCCGACGGACGTGATATGACGGACGGAAGAGGCATAATCATTTCACATGGCGAGTGTTTGGAGAGCGGCGTCATTCTCAGGACATATCGGAAGCGCGGACGGATCCAGTTTTGTGCGCATCGGCACGACGGGCATTATCTGCGGTCTGAAGCTGGAATACGTCGATGCCGGCGTGGTTTCGCAAACGAGTGGTCATTTGGGTATTCTTGATTTCCTGTGATTTAGCGTAGACGTGAGGGTCATCATGACGCCGCTGTCCAACCCCAAGTTCTTCCTGGGAAAGCCAACCAGTCAGGCCATGTACTACGCGGACGCGCTGCGTCGCGTGTTTGAGCGGTAGGGGAACGAGGGCGGATTCATCTTCAGATACGTGGTCGATGTGAGCGAGCTGTACGTTCCCGAGATGAAGAAGGTGATATGCCTGCACGCGGACCTGCTGTGCATCGACTACGAGGGCAGCATTCTCGACGCGTGCTGCATTGCGCTGCTCTCCGCGCTGTTGACCCTGAGGATCCCCAAAGTGCAGATCAAGGACGGGAACCCCGTGTTCGACTACGGTACGCTCCCGTTATCCTCTTCAACGTAGACCATTTCAACTACTTGACCATCGTCGACATCCCGGTGTCCGTCACGTTCGGTCTGTTCAACGACTTCGAGGTGATGGATCCCGACGTGTTCGAGGAGCAACTCATCGAGGACTCGGTGTCGGTCATGCTGGGAAGCAACGGGAAAGTGCTGTCCGTGATAAAGCCCGGAGGCAAGAGCATTCCGGAAGACACGCTGAAGGAGATAACGGCGAAGGCGCGCGAGCGATACGGCTTTGTGTACAATCAGATTGATGCATTTAGGAATTCATTGTCAGTAGCAATGAACGTAGAATAGGGATTGTTTGTTTTGAATGCACGGAGGGAGAACGGGGAGTGTTGCAAATCAAGGGTGGGTCGATGACGGAACGCGCAGGGTTTCATGGTCAACTCCGAGCAATCGTTCAGGAAGAACTACACTGATTCAAGATGTCTGAAGCTGCCGTTACCGTTCGTGTGAGAAAGTTCATGAGAAACCCTCTTCTCAAGCGTCGTCAGATGGTGATTTGCCTGTTCAGGCTGTGAGCGCGTAGACCATCGAGATTATCCACCCCAAGCGCGCGTCCGTCTCCAAGGACGAGCTTAAGAGCATCCTCGCCAAGAAGTACAACGTTGCCGACGATAAGTGCATTATCCTCTTCGGTTTCCAGATTGCTTTCGGTAGTTGACTTAAATCGGTAGTTTATGAACTAGGTGGTGGCCGCTCCTCTGGTTTCGCTCTGATCTACGACTCCATCGACGACGTCAAGAAGTTCGAAGCCAAGTACCGTCTCGCTAGAGTAGGAGGTGAATAGTGACGGCTGACGCGTGTAGTTCGGAATCCAGGAGCAGAAGAGACAGGGAAGAAAGATGCTCAAGGAAAAGAAGAATCACGAGAAGAAGATCTGGGGTACCGGTCGTCGTGCTGCTCTCCACAAGGCTAAGAAGGCTCAGGATGACTAAGGGATCCTTCTTAACGGTTTGTTACTCTCGGTGTGGTTAATCATGCGCTCTTTGTTGAACCCACTTCCGTTTCATTCTCGTGAGGAGAGTCAGTATTTGCGTTCGTCCCGTCGATGCTGCTTCGTAGTCTCGTCCAGTGTGTGAGGAACGTGTCGTTCCGTATGTTCCCCGTGTTCCCGCAGTTGCAGCTTGCTCTTCCTGCAATTCAGCGCTCTCCGATGGCGATCATGAAACCGGATGCGGAATCGAAGAAAATGGACTTGGTGGAGTGGTTGCAGGAATCCTTCCTCCAGTTCGCGACCCCGAAGAAGAGAGTAGGAATGAGAAGTCGTTTCTCATCGTAGTCATCGATAACGAAACGCAGAATGAGAAGAGCTCCCAAGAATCTGGAACCGAAGACAAACATCGTCGTGTGTCCGAAGTGCGGCAAGTTCAAGTTGCTTCACCACCTTTGCAACAGCTGCATGCTGCACAACCGCTACAACGGGGAAACTAGAGAGTATTAGTCGCTTTGGCGTGTTTGTTGCGAAACAGACCATGAGAACAGTTTCTTCTTCAAATACTCCTTGTCCACCTCTGGCAGGGCGTTGAGGACAACTTCAAAGGAACCACCGAGTTTCTGCGCGATCTGGTTAATCGTCGTTGTGATGAAACCATCGGTGTCCGTAATCTGCGGCACCGGGTCCGCTGTGTCAATCTTGGCAAGCGACAGCTTGTGGTACGCGTCGTACTCCACATTCGTCTACTCCATCACCACACGCCGCTCGCTCTCACCTGCAAGAAGCTCTTTTCCAGCGCGTTCCGGAAATCGTTGGAACGGCCTTCGTGGTTCACGATCTTCACGAGCATCACCACGCCCTCCGCCAGCGGCAGCGGCGATCTATCGTAGAAGCAGTTGTCCTCCGTGAGCATTCTGCAGACACCCACGATCTTGATCTTGCGCGTGATCAGCGCCGTGTCCTCGACGCCGTTCATGAAGAGCGAGGTGAAGAAGGAGGAGAACACGGCAGAATCCTTCTGCGCGATCAGCGACGAGGACGCCTGCACGCCGTGGAGCACGGTCAGCAGCGCCAGGATGTGCAGCGTGGACTCCTTCACCGCGCGCGAAGCGTTTCTCTACGCGTGACGCCCAGGCCCAAGAGCGACGGAAGCGATCTCGACGAGCTTGCCCATAACCGCGGGGAGGAAGGGCTGGAGCACGGGCAGCGGCAGCACGGTGACCATGGAGGTGAGCAGCTTCAGACCGTCGACGCGCGAGGCGCGGTTGGCGCAGAGCGAGTTGAAGAGGTCGAAGAGGATGGCGACGCGGTTGTCGTTCACGAACAGCGAGGCGTCCTTCGACAGGTAGACCTAGCGGTGAGGGAGCGAGGCGAGCCATGCGGTGAGGAGGAACACGAGCGCCGTCTGGTTGCCCTTCTCCTTCCAGTAGTTGCCGCTGAGGATGGTGTTGAGGAGCGAGATGAAGATGGGACGGATGGTGGTCTGCGAGTGCAGCATCTACGCGTGACGCGCCGTCGCCACAGCCACGAGACCGAACAGCTGGAAGATGTAGGGCATGTACTCGACGATGCCGCGATTCAAGTACTAAATGGAATGAGGCGGAGACAGCACGTACGTCCTGCATTGACGGCATCAGACAGTCCTCGATCTCGACACACAGCGCGGGGTTGACGCTGGAGATGCGCACGAAGGCGACGAGCGCCTCGAAGAGGTAGTGGACGTAGTACGGGTTGGTGATGTCCTTGCTGAGCAGCGCGAGGTTCTGCGACAGCTTCTCCAGCATGATCTTGGAGTAGGGCAGGATCTACAGTGAAGGCGCCGCATCTGTCCCACCTCGTCGTTGAAGAAGAGCACCATGCGAAGGAACGCCTTCATGAGGTAGTGATCGGTCTGTTTGACGGAGGACGACACGGTGAGGAAGTACTCCGACAGCGGGATGATGCTGTTCGTGAGGTCCTTCGGGTTCAGCACGCCGCGCCGCGCTAGACGTGATGCCGAGGTGAGAGACCCACTCAGCTGGCACTGCGTGAGGAGACGCTCGATGAGGATGGTGCTGAGGATGCGCACGCTCTCGCAGGGGTTCTTGAGCAGCTCGGTGGCGCGCTGGAGGAGCTGGAGGACCATGCTGTTGTCGATCTCGTTCATGAAGACGCACAGCGCGATCAGCGCGTCGGCGACGAGAATGGGGGAGGATTGCGACTACGCCTCACGCGCTCACGACTGTTCTACCATCATATCGCTCAGCACGATGCCCGTCAGGAACGACTTCACGCTCTCGGGGTCGTCGATCTGGCGCGCGGGACGGATGATGGTGGGGAACTCGGTGCAGCGATAGAAGAAGAGGTGGTAGCCGCAGTCGCGCTGCTCCTCGGAGCCGGCGAACAGCGAGCTGATGGCGCTGAGGAGACTGGGAACGAACTACGTCACACGCGGTGAAAGCGAGTACCTGATCGCGGTACTGGTCACGCAGCGAAGCGACGAGGTGTGCGACGGCGTAGCGCTGCGAGCTCATCTTGTATCCCTGGTGGTTAGAGCGACGCCAAGCACGAACCTCCTCGTAGTTCTTGATGTACAGGTGCGGCTGCGCCTCGAACTGGTCGATCACCTCCACGGTGGCCATGCAGTTGGGCACGATCACGCACTGGATCAGCTGGCGCATCATGTCGGTCGACTCGAACACGGAGCGGAACACGCGCTTCGTGCTCACCTACGCGTCAGGCCGGACATGCGTTGCGACGGAGGAGAAGAAGTGCAGCGACGCGACGGCCACGTCCTGGTACTTCAGCGACTGGTTGGCGGCGCCGATGTCGCCGAGCGTGGACCAGATGGTGGAGGAGAAGGACTCGAAGTAGGGCATGAACAGGTTCGTGTGGCGGTTGACGCAGATGGAGCAGAACGCGATCACGGAGGACTTCAGGTCCTCCAGCACCGTCGCCGTGGGCGTGTCGCCTACCCGTGAGCGGGCTCCAAAACCCGAACGCATCATCTCGTTGTTGTACTGGAGCACGCGAATGAAGTTGGTCATCCACAGGTCCAGGTCGACGTAGGACGCGTTCTCTTCCTCCTCCTCCGTGTTGATGTTGCGCACCACGTCCACCACGATCCAGTAGCGCCGCGTGTTCGCGATGAGCAGCAGACAGCTCAGCACGAGCTCCAGACGGTCGTAGTCGTCTACGGTTGAGGACGCGCGAAAGCGGCACTTTGGCACTGAGGAAGGAGCGACGAGAGCTGCTGCCACTCGGTGGCGAGGAAGGTGTTGAGGTCGTCGATGAAGTGGAGGACCACATCGCCGATCTACGTCTCAGGAGAGGAGGCGAGGATGACGATGTCGTTATCGGGCACGGTCTCCAGGACTTTGCAGATGCCCTCGATGATGGCGAGGACGCGGTTGATGATGGCCACGTCGTTCGAGGAGCAGCAGGCGACGAGCTCCTTCATCATCGTCGGCCACTTGATGTAGTACTCTTCCAAGCCGATCTGCACTAAGCCTAGGGCTGACGGCAATACAACAGAGCCACTCTCCACGTACTGTCTGGCAATCGCGCCCTCGCTCGACGTGAGCAGCTGGATGATGTTTCCGCGGATCATCGCCTTTTCCTCGGGGTTAATGGGAACCGCGACGACAATCGCGCTGTTATCGGGATCGGTCTCATTGCAGTTCAGACACCACCTCTTTGTGACGCTGTTCTTGAAATAGATGGCGGCCTGCAGTCTAAGCGTGACAGAATCGCGCGAGAGCCACCTGCTGCCGAGATTCACAGACGGAGTGCGCGTCACTTCCATGAGCATCAGAAGAAATCCGTCCGCGTTTGAAAAGGACTTTAGTTGGGTTTCCGCCTGGGAACTACGCACGTCACGAGAAGTGAGAAGGAATCACCGCTCCGCGTTGTTGATGGAGCCAAGCGAGTTGCACAAGGAAATGACCAATTCCAACTGATTCTGTTGCATGGGTTATTCTTTACTGGCGCATCGGCGCGTCTTTCCTTCCGAGAGCGGTTCTTCCGTGTTCGTGTGCATCATTCGTTTTGGAAAATGGCTGTTTTCCGAGAAGGGTTCAACAGATCGTCCCTCCCGCCGTTTCGTTATCTCGTAGGGTTTGTGCAGTGCGTCGTCGCGATTCCCCTCTCGGGGAGCGAAAGAAGAAGAGAATATGAGAAACACAACGTTCGTTTCCCCTTTTTGCCTCGTAGACTCGTGTACACCGTCGCATCAAGAATGAACAGGGAGAGTGCTATTGCGAGGAGAAGCAATCTGCGTCCGAATAGCGTGCAGCAGGAGTCATCGCCCCATTCTTCCGCCCCAGACATTCCTGAACGGAATGCGAGTGACCCACCGCAGTTTCAGAAGAGGGGGCAGCGCGGCAACAGTGATGTTTTTCGCGTTCAAACCGCGCGGCGCAAACAGACGGATGGTACGCGATCATTGCGGTGCGATTATCCCTCTAGGTTCTGCCTCTCTCGCAGTCGGCGTTACGAGAGTGTTGAGAGAGGAAGAAGTGGCGCTGATTCAACAAGTGGCTTCCGCGCTCGATCCGTCGATCCGTGTTGCGCAAAGTGGAAGGGAAAAGGATATCAAGATCGCCATTACGTACAACCGCGGCACTGCTCCTTCCGCCATTTCTTCTCTACAAACCCTTGTTCTTGGACTGTGTAAGCTGTATACACAAGATAGCGTTTCTCAGAAGACGCCAGCTGCGAGTCTCAGCCCAACCAGTGCAAATCAGCCATCGAAACCGAAGCAGGAGAGAAACCAGGCACTCGTCCCGCTTTCGATATCGCCGCTCTCCCCGGACACCGAGGACGGTGTGGAGACGCCGGGCCAGTTCGAGCGTCCGATGTCGCTCAAGGGGCAGCGCCACGTGTTCCTCTACAAGTGCCGCTACAGCCAGCTGAAGGCGATCATCGACCGCTGCGGGTGCTGGGGCCTGCGCATGGCGTCGCTGGAGGAGCGCTGGCCGTGTCTGGTGGTGTACTGCGCGAAGAGCCGCGAGGCGTGGATGAACGCCTTCAAGAAGATCCACAAGCTGGAGCGCAACGACTTTCTGCGCAAGCGCGTGAGCGACAGCACGAAGACGGTGGACATGAAGCGGCTGGAGGAGCTGACGCAGACCTACGGGCAGAAGTCGTCGTGCTGGCGTCGCCTCACCCGTAGAAATGCGTGCATTTCCCTCTGCGTCCAGGCGCCCTCGTCGCCGAAGAACCCCTCCGTGAGCGTGTGCGGCATCACCAGCTACGTGCAGGACCTGTACCGCGTGTTCGTCGAGTACCACCTCGCGCCCGAGGACGAGGTGCCGCCCAAGCCCATGCCGCCGAGCGGAGGCGCCGTGGCGGACATGACCGGGCAGAATCGTGCTGTTTTGGGGAGTGCGTCACGCGTAGCGTACGGGAGCATGATCTCGCCGATGTACATGAACCAGCCGTCGAACTGCTACTACCCGTACTCGAACGACATCTTCTTCCCCGTGGGCAACCACCCGCTCTACACGCCCTTTTCCTCGTCGCCGTACACCAACCAGCAGGACATCGCGAATGACATCAGGGACCAGTACAACACGACGCTCAACAACCCGCACCTCGACAAGTACCCGTACTCCCAGCTGGGGCAGTCGTCGAAGATGGGGTCCAAGGCGCTCAACTACCAGGACAGTCTGTACTCGCTCAACGAGAGCTTCTTCAACGACCAGTACGCGCTGGACAACGAGAACTACTTCACCAGCGACTTCCGCTTCGGCAACCAGTTCGACCTGGGTCCGACGAAGGAGGGCTCGCTGTCGTCGTTCTCGACGCACAGCTCGCTGCTTGAGAACAAGATGGAGGAGAGTTACAAGCCCTCTATGCTGTCTGCGGTCAGCGAGACGAGGCAGCGCGGGGACGCGTCGCCGCCGCTGCAGACGGAGTACGCGGAGTTTGCGCCAGCAGAGAAGGAGAAGGCGGGGTTCATACCTGCGGAGAAGGAGAAGATGGAGTTCGCGCCAGCAGAGAAGGTGAAGGAGGAACCGCACGAGCCCGTGGCGAGCGTGACGCAGGACCTGTCGATGGAGAACGACCCTTCGCCGGCAGGCGGGCTGAGTCGTCGCGACGACAATTTTGAGCTGTTTATGAATAACGGAGACCTGTTTGACAGCTTCGCCGACTCCACACCGTCCGGTTTGTCCTTTAATGTACGCTGGCACGATGATGGGTGGTGAGTCCAAACCGCAATCGTTTCGTAGTGTTTGTCACTAACTGCAATCGTTTCGTGGTGTTTGTCACTAACTGCAATCGTTTCGTGGTGTTTGTCACAAACAGACGACACGTTTTCTTGGAAGTCGTGGTTCCTCTGGGACAGGAGGGAAACGGGCTCGTCTCGGTTGTCTTCTCGAATATCAGTATTCTTCTAGTTGTGAATCCCCACGAGAAGAAGCACAAAGACACGATGCGTTCTGGCATAGGGACGAATTGTGTTGATCACGTACAGCGACTCGTTCGATATCCGCAGCGCAGAGTCGTACAACCGAACTGTGTTAAAACAGCACGAGAACAAGATGGAAACGAAGAGAACTAGGATAATGGTGTGGTAAGAGAAGACTACGGATGAGATGCGTGTAGCGTCACCCACATCTGGACGCGTGTAAGAACTCGAAGATCTTGCCTCTCCACGTGTCCGTGTCAGCCGGAAAGGGCAACGGCCGCACGGCGTGGTAAAGACGGAGCGAGAACTGCACTTTAGCAGTGGGAATGACGATCAAAAACAGCTCTCCAGACACGGGATAGGAGCGGATGTGGACGAGAAACGAAGAACCGTTTCTACTCCTAACGAATTGCACGACGCACCCACTTGAGCACGTAAAACGCGTTGTAGTCCGGCGATAACCGGTCTGTCAAGTAAAAGGACACATCCGAGCGCGCTTGCGAAGGGACAACGCCGCTCAGCAACGTGTGCTGCGACGGATAAAAGGTGGGAGGAATGAGAATGGCCAACGGCTTGTTCCCCACATACTCCTTGTCCTCCTGCAATAAGCTGTGGTTGAGGTACACGATAAAATCACTGTGAAGCGCCCTCTCAAAAACGCGTATCTCCCAATCCGAGCACATCGGCACTACTCCTCAGCCCCATTCAGCGCCTTGTACCGCTATTGTTGTAGGACATGCAGTCCGGATCGACATGAGAACAGTGCGTTTCACATCTCTTCTCAAGCTTACACGACACGGAGCCAGTGGCCACTTCCGAAACACAGGGACAGTATAGCAAGACGAACAGCAATACTATCCCGCTTAACAGATGCATTATTGTGTCATGGAGTGGGGCTGTCAATGGAGGGTGCTCAACGTGCAGTTTACAAATCTTGAATAGAAACGAGAAGCAAGTGAGAAGGTGGGAAACGACTCCAGATGCGCGGATACGTCACAGACAAGTGTTTTCAACGAGTTGATGGGATGCGAATAGAACGAGAGTGGTGTTCGTGAACTCAATGCATAACATCAATGGAGCCAATCATCATCGGCAAAGGGAGCGGGCCAAATAGCGCGAATAACCGCTCTTCCTGGATAACAGTAAGACGCATTATCCTCGGCTCTATCGTTATTCTCCATCCATCATTCGACTGCTCTATGCATAGAGATTTGTTCGCCACAAGGGTGCTTGTGCTCTGGGCGACAATTGTCTTTCTCCTGGAAGGTGTCTTTGCGAGTGCCATTTGCTACAACTCACTCACCCGTAGATAACGATAACGATTTATCGTTGGAAGCGTATACTCTTTCCAATCGCTACGGAATCGTACTGAGAATCAAAAACGAAATCCTTCCCTGTGCGTTTGACTGTGCCAATTTTCAAATTTCGGGTTCCAGTACAGAGTATTCGCTCCAGCCGCTTCATTCTCTGAAGAATGCGTGTTTGCTAAACGCAACGTCTCCACGTCCTATGGACGTCGTATACCGTTGCGTCAATTCAAAAGAGAACGATTCTCCTTCCATTTTGGAGAGCAATCGTGTTCAAGTGTCTGTATCGGGGAGTGGTAGTCGGTTTCTTGGTTTCGGGTGATCTGTAGCCATGGTTTCATCAAATCAGGAGTGCTTAAGTTCTTCCAGCGAAGAATACCTCCAGTCTTTGAGTCAATCGAATGCTGTATCCTCCTGTATCAACTGTGATGAATCCATCAACAACCTCCGAGAACGCTTTGTTCAATGCGACTACGGCATTATGTCTCTCTTGTCCGAGTTCAATGAGGCCCATGTTGTTGTGAAGGGAGGGACGCTCGTTGCCAGCACTGTATCCTTGCGTTCTTCCCTCTATTCAACCGTGCTTCTTCTGATCAAGCCCGACGCATCTGCAACATCTGTACGCGCTCGTGTGCTGTACGGCGCCGCTCGCGACTCATCCGGCAGATACGCACTCCAATCGAACATTGTCGATCTCAATCTCAAGCGCGATGACGTCACAGCGGAACTGGCCGTAGTGAGCTCGAAGAAGGCAGCCTGTCAGCAGGGATATTACGAGCTTACCGTTTCCTTCTCTGCATTCGTCAATGGTGTCACTGAAGACATGTTCACCTGCACTGGGTGCACCGTGACGCACGTGGAGAGAAAGAACAGTGTTTTGTAATGGAGCGGTGTGCGGGTGACTCCTAGGTTTCGACTTCACGTGGAGAGCGGGGTGAAGGGAAGCCTGACGGTGCAACTGGCGAAGGGGCGCGTCACGGACGCTTATATGAACACCAACCAGGCGTCGAACGTCGTCACGATCGAGAAGGGTTGTCGCCTGTGCTGGCGCTCACTCGTAGACTGCTCGAGGCCGCGCGTGCAGCTGGAGAGCACGGCGTTCTACACAGCCTCCAGTGTGGTCTGGGTGCACTTCACCATCGCGGAGCCGATCGCCGCGTTCCACGAGGACAAGGTCCCTTCCGAGTGCTACTTCGACGTGCAGTCCGCGCAAGAGATCCGGTGTATTGTGGGAAGCAACATAAAGCGGGAGTTCGTCATCGAAGAAGGGTTCGTGGAGGGGTCGAACGGGATGCTGAGCGAACCCGTGGCGTTCTCCATCACGCACTCCGCGCGTCCGCTGAACCTGATGACCTCGTGGTCCAGCAACCCCACCGACAAGACGCCGCTCCTCCTCTGGCTGCTGTTCAGCGTGGACGTCGACCTGACGGCGCTGGAGCTGAAGAACTACATCGTCGTCTCCAACGGCGTGCTGGACGCCATCACCTTCGACGGGCGCAACTGCAACGTGACCATCTCGCCCATCGACACGGGTCGCATCGGCGTGACCATTCTGAGCCGTACTCGTTGTCGTCCTCCGTAAGGAATAGGCTACAACGACACCGACCTGACGGACCGCTGCGGGTGGACGATGGTGTCGGAAGTGAACACCTCCTTCATGTACAACCACCCGCGCCCGCTGGTGGTGCTGCTGCCCTTCTGCACCGTCGGCTGCGACTCGCCCGTGCCCATCACGGTGATGTTCAACCAGGAGGTGTCGCGGTTGTCCGCGCTGTCGTTCGTGACGCAGGGCCGCATCATGTCGCTGGTGCACATCGCGCAGCCGCAGAAGGGCGGCTTCGACCGGTACATCGTGTACTTGAAGCGGATGAACCGCGGTGACGTGGACATCGTGCTGCCCGCCGATGCGGTGATGGGCGAGCGCAACGCCACCAACACGCCCAGCAACACGGTGAGCATCAACTTCAAGGACCTCCACATCGGCATCATGTCGCTGTCGTCGCACTACACCAACGCCAACCCGTTCGTGCTGGTCGTCGCGTTCGAGGGCTACTCCATCGTCCGGAACAACATGGACCGCATCCGCTGCCGCAACTGCGAGGTGGTGAACGTGATGGGGATGGACAGGAACGAGCTGCGCGTGGTGGTGCGCATGCAGGCGGAGGGCACGGGCAGCATCCTCATCGAGAGAGGCTTCTTCATCGACTTCGACGGCGAGTGGAACGCGGAGTTCCCGTGGGAGATCACTTACGGTGGCGGCGGCGTGGATGGCTGATGCATAGACGTGAGTCGCCCGCAGTCGCAGCTGCAGTGCACGCACCTGCTGATCCACGAGGGCAAGACCGACTGCTCCGTCACGCTCTCCGAAGAGGTGCTGGGGTTCGACGAGTCCAGCATCTCCGTCGTCGGCAAGGCGAAGGTGATGTCGTGTGCGTGGCCTCACAGGTAGATCACCGACTTCAGAGCGCTGAACGGCGTGGAGTACTCGTTCCGCGTGGCGATGGAGGAGGACGGCACCGCATCGCTCTTCATCGACGACGAGGTCTTCGTGGACCTCTGCGGCAACCCCAACGTGCGCAGCAACGTCGTCACCGTCACGCAGGGTCGGTGCTCCACGGCGGAATGACGTGTAGATTCCGTCGTGTTCCGTCCCACATTCTCGTCTCCCTACTCGTCCGGGCACCGTCGCTTCTCGCCGTACTACATTCCCATCTCGCTGTCCTTCAACTCCGCCATCTCCTCGCCCTCGCTCTCCTGCGTCCACGTGACGCACGGCACGCTGGTGAATCTCCACCCCTACGACGGCGCGTGGCAGTTCTTCTTGTCGCCAGCGTATCAGGGCACCGTTCGCATCTGGTCGAACGAGAGCGCGTTCCAAGACGACGCGGGGCGATTCTCGCAGGCTTCCAACGTCCTCGAGCTGAACGTGCAGTTCAGTTCCGTGGGGTGCGCCTTCTTGGCGGAGGAGAGAGTGAAAACTCACTCGGTGATCGAGATGCGTCTGCTGTGCGAGCAGGCGCTGAGGGTGGAGGCGTCGAACCTGGTGGCGGAGAACGCGACGATCCAGTCCATCACGACGATGGAGGACGCGACGACGGCGATCCTGCTCAACCCGTTCTCCGCGAAGCACGTGGTTACGCTGGGCTTCACGGACTCCTTCGTCTCCAGAAACAAGGTCGTTTACGACAAGCTGGTCGTTACGCTCGCGAGCGGTAAGGAGGAGGCGAGGGGAGCGAGTGACGAGGGTGTGCGTGGAGTGAGCAACGCAAGTGCGAACGAACCGACAGCCAACACAACATGTGCACTGTCGTCGTCTGCCATCCTGTACGGACAGCACTCCGCCTTTCTCGTCACTCTGCAGTGCTCCAACACTGTCTCGGCGACATCGGGCGAGTGGCTGCTGTGTCCGGACTGCACCGTTCTCTACCACACGCTGCACAACGGAACGCTCTTCAAGGCAGCGATCATCACGCCCTACACGGAGTCGCTGACTCTCCAGGTGCTCAACGGAGCGTTCCGGGGTGCGGGCAAGGAGTACATCCCCGCGGTGACTCCGCTGACGTTGAACACGCTGTGCCAACGCCCCTCCGTGACGCTGGAGCTCACAGACCCGTCGGACAATACCACGCGGTTGGACTCATTCCGTCATCGCGTCACCGCCACGTTCAGCGAGGACATGCTCGGCGCCTCGATCGGCTCCGCGGACAACCTCGACATCTACCACCCCGACGGGCTCTCGGTAACCGCCACTGTCGTCTCCACCGCGTGGCGCAGCGTCGTGTTCGAGCTGGTCTTCAGCGAGTACGGCAGCGCGCTGGTGACCTTCAAAGGCGGCGTCGCGCTGTCCATGAGCAGCAAGGACAACCAGGCGTCCAACTCGCTGTTGGTGGAGGCCACGGAGGAGTTCTTCAGCGTGGTGTCTTCGATGGACGCGGTGAGACAAGTATTCATGGACCAGGTGAGCGTGCGCATCTCGGCGTCGGCGCTGCTGACGATGATCCACGCCAGCGACTTCGTTACGCTCCAGTGCGACATCATCAAGTTCGTGATGGGCTCCGTGGCGGGATCGACGGTGATCGACATGGTGGTGCTGGTGCAGCAGGAGGGCACGTTCCTGGTGAAGCTGCCGAAGCGCGCCGTGGCGCTGACGAACGGGATTCGCAACAAGGAGTGGTCACTGGAGATGGAGTACGTGCGTGGTGAGGGGCGTGTGAGGCGTGTGAGGTGTAGAGGCAGAGAACCAGGACGTGAGGATGTTCCTCGAGACAACACGTACCATCACCAACTCGTCCGTGACGGTGGGTCTGGAGTTCGCGATGCACACGCTGCCCTTCAACGAGTCGTGCTTCGCCATGACCAACATCCACTCCGTTTACATCGTCAACTCGAACCCTCTCTACTTTGTGCACGTGTTCCCCGAGACGGAGGGCGCGCTCTCCATCCAGCTGAAGCCAGGTCGGCGCGCGTGCTGTCCCTCACAGCTAGACTGCGTGCAGTCCTCCATGAAAACTGTCGTCTTCCCCGGCACGGAGCCCGTCACCTGCGTGTTCGACCGCACGCCGCCAGCCATCTCCTTCCTCGCCAACCACCAGACCTTCTTGTCGCAGGAAATGTTCCACGTCATCCAGATGAACGAGGAGACCAACCTCGCCGAGCAGTACGCGGAGCTGCGCGCGGAGAACTCCACCGTTCTGGTGAGTCGCGTCGTATCGAGCACCATGTACGGTTCGGGTGTTGTCTTCAGTGTAGTCACCTCGTCAAAGTCGTGTTCGAGTCGGAGGTGGCGTGTGGAGGCTCACTGACCATTCCGGCATCGGTCGTGCACGACGCGGCGGGCAACTCGCTGTCCAACGACGTGACGCTGGACTACACATTCAGTCCCGTTTTCTGGCACGCGTGAGACATAGACCCGTACCCCTACATCTCTCTGGTCCCCGTGGAGGAGGAGACTCGACAGCTCCCTGTCGAGTTTCTCCTCTCCGTGCAGGACGAGAGCAGCGGCGCCTTCTCATTCGTCCCGTCGTGCTACGAAGTGAACAGTGTGTGAGAGAGCGCGTGCTGACGCGTAGAGAGAGTGAGCGTTGTCAAGAGCGCCACACGCGTGATCAACACCACACTGCTGTCCGTCACGGCGACTCCCAAGGAGCCGGGCTTCGTGTTCTGCAAGGTGGACGTGCTGCGTAACGGGAAGTCGATGGGTGTGCTGTCGAGCGTGGCGCAGTACGTGCCGAAGACGATCCAGATCAAAATGGAGGTGGAGTCGTCGGCGATGTTCTGGCAGAAGCGTTCTGCAGGGAGTGCGATGTTGATGGGGTCGGAGAGCGCGATGGTGATGGGGGCTGAAAGGAGAGTGGTGGAGACGAGAAGACGCACATCAACAGAACTGATTGGACAGGGGGTGCACAACTTCGCCATCGGCGAACCTTCTCCCTTCCCTTCCTACGACGACGACAGTGACGACAGCGACAGCGACGGCAAACGCTACGCGCTGGTCGACATGGTGGACCGTTACGGAGTGGTGCGCGTCACCTTCGACCAGGCGCTGCAGGGCTGCAACCGCGACTGGTTCTACGTGAACGGCTGGGAGGTGGTGAACGTGGCGTGCGACGAGAGCACGCTGTTCGAGACGGTCTGCGACGTGCTGCTGATCAGCGACTTCTCCGGCATGAAGCTCCTCCAGGTGAACAAGAACCGTCTCACCAGCGACTCGCTCACCACCAACGACGCGGTGGGCCTCAACGTGCTTTACGAGCGCACGCGACCCTTCGTGGAGTTGTATGACATTACTTCGGGTCGCGATGTCGTGGGCGAGAAGCGCGTGGTGCTGGCGTCCTTCTCGCGCGACGTGAGCGACTTGCAGGTGATGAAGATCGCGTGCGAGGGCTGCATCGTGCTGGACCTGCAGCGCCTCAACACGCGCCTGTTCCAGTTCAGCGTGGTGGCGAACCGGCCCGGCGCCACCTCCATCGTGCATTGCAGCGTGATGGAGAACGCGGTGCGCGACGAGTCGGGCGTCGGGAACGTGCGTAGCACGCCGCTGACGCTGAACATGTACGCGGGCGACTTCGCCGTGACGATGTCGTCGCCGCAGCTGCCCATCACGAACAACAGCACGGTGACCTGCTTCCTGTACACGTCGGAGCCGCTGACGCAGATCTCCAACGAGCTCTTCAACGTGAAGAACGGCTTTATCGTGGCGCTGAACCCCACGGCGCATCTGATGGAGCCATCAGAGTCAGAGTCAGAGTCGGGATCGTCAGGATCGTCAGAGTCAAAGCCGGTAGGCGCCGCGACGTACTATTACGAGATCACCATCCGGTCGACGGTACAGGGCCTGATGTGCGTGGAGGTCGTCAAGAGTGGTTCTGTCTCGCCTCTCTCACCTGTAGACAGCCTCGTGGGCGCGGAGAGCGGGCTGCGGAACGCGGAGGCCATCTCGATGTGCATCACGGTGGACGGGTTGTCGCCGTACCTGCTGCACTCCTCGCCAGCGTCCTCGCACTTCAACGCCAAGCAGGTCTGGACGTGCTTCGCCTTCTCCGAGCCGCTGGTGCTGCTCTACAACCCGCAGCTGTCCTTCACGGAGAACCTGCAGACCAGCACGGAGGAGCGCGTGCTCTCGATGATCTGTCCGCCCGAGCAGACGGGCGACTGCATCGCCGTGAGGGGCGGGACCGTGATCACCGCGGAGATGGCGTCGGACCGCATCTGCCTGGAGCTGGGCGCGCTGGTGCCGGGGCGTGTGACCGTCGTGATCCCAAGCGACATCATCACCGACTTGGCGGGAAATCCGCTCCGCGGGGATGTGCGGCACTCGCTGACGGTGGACGCGAACCCCCTCCAAGTGGTCCACACGTCGATCAACCTGTTTTCGCGGTGGCACGTGATTCCGTCGCTCTCGCTCACCTTCAACAAGCGCGACGTGCACGTGACCAACGACTCCAACCTCTGGATCGAAGTGCGCTCCAAGGAGGGCGTGAGGACGCGGGTGTTCGGAGAGAGTGTCGAAATCAGGCCTTTTTCTGCCGTGTTTCCTATCGACGAGACGTACCAGTTCTACATCCAGTATGAGGTGATGGTTCCCGCGGGACTGTTCTTTGACGATTACCACAACTACTTCGCGGGGTACATGAATCACGAGTTGTCCTTCAGTTCCTCGTCCTACCGCTTGTTCCTCGTGCTGCTTACGCTGAGTCGGTTCTGGTACTTGTACTCTGTCGTCATGCTCGGAATCGGGCTGTTTTTCGCCATCGGCGGATATCGTCTTCTGTACTACACCGTCATGCTAAACAACGCCTTTTTCATCCTGTGCGTTCTGAGCATCGTCGCCATCTTCTTGTACGGAACGTTCAGCGTGATTCAGAATTGGGTCGTCTTTGTCATGGTTGTGGCTGTTGCCGGAGTGTCCGCGCTGCTGAGCAGTCTGATCATCCACAAATGGGCCAGCGTATCGCTGCGGTTCTTTACCGCGGGAATTGGCTTCTACGTGGGAGTCCTGCTATTCCGACTCGGATGCGATCTATTGGAAGTGGTGAAGGAGTACGTGACGCTGTATGGACGCATTGTGCGGATTACTGTGTAGATTGGAGTTCGGTATGATTAGCGCTATTCCCGTTGCCTGCATGCTGGGAGGCTTCTTCGTGTCCCTTTCGACGCAGAACTCCTTCATTCTGTCCATCTCCTTCGTGGCGTCGATTCTTATTCTGTCGGTCGTCGACCAAGTGATTCGGGTGATTCTCCGCCGAAAGGAGATGTTTATTATCGTGATCGGAGACAGTCTGCTCTATGACGGGCTGGGGTTGTTGGCTTTGTGTGCCTTGATCGCGTTCATATTCCGCATGCAGAAGAAGGTAGCGGAGTCGTCGTTGCGTCACATCTAGATGTACTCGTCGGAGAACTACCACGAATACTACTTCGGGTCGAAGGGGAAGGACAAGAACCCGAAGGAACGCGCTGCTGCCCGTGCGGCTCCGAAGAAGAAGAAGAAAAGCAAGGAGGAGAAGGCGTATGTTTCTGTGAGGGCGCTGATGCGTAGACGCTGTAAAGTGTGCAAGAAGAAGATCAATCCGGGAGAAACCGTCTGTTCTAGTTGCCAAGTTGTTACCCTTTAGTTGCTGTTGTGTTTGTTTCCTTATTCGTTTTTGAAGTGTTGCTCGTTCGTTCTTGCATGCGCTTCCATTCTGTTCGTGTTCTTATCCTTCCCGCGGTTATCGGCGGTTTTGGAAGACGCCTCATTCTGAATGACCAACGCTGAAGGATTCGCTCTCCCAGGATACCGTAAAAGCGGCGTTACAACTGACCTTGTAATCTGTATTGGGGGGAAGAATCGTGTGTTTTCCGTATTGCTCCTTGTAGCGACTGACCTGTAGATCATCAACGATGTATTCGCGATAAAGAGTTCGTGACGCACGTCAACGGGCTCATCCGTAGGTATTGAATTCACCCCTGAAGAATGGACGCAACTGTTTCGCTACTTGAGTGGAGGTATCTACCACACGTTTATCCGGTGCATTGAATTGAGCAGTGGCAGCCTCTGTCCTCGAGTGATGTTTAGACTGCGGACTCACGGTTCTTACCTTGCAGACTGTTCTGAAGCACATCGAGACTGCGTTTCCAAACCTGAGAGTGTTAAAGCTATTCAGTAGTGGCGACGACGCATCCTGACCCCTAGACAATGCCATTAGTGATAATGGAGTTGAGAGTCTTAGCAAATCTTTGAAGAAAAGACTCCAGAAAGGTTTCCCACCCCTTTCACTCGTGGATGTGTCTCGTGCTCGCTTGTCGGTGTTCTGACGTGTAGTGAACAATATATCACACGAGGGCGCGATTTACATTGCAGACATGATTATGGCGTCAAATGGTACTATGGAAGTGGCATTCGGCAGTGCGTCTTGTTCCCGACTCCTGAGGACTAGATAATTCCATCGGAGGGAGCGGCGTCGCCATCATCTTTTCTGCCAAGTATTGGGAGTCCTTTTCCGTTTCAAGTGGACATCGGCAGCATGCGTGACTCGTAGATACAAACCTCGAAGATTCTTTTGACGACTTTATCGCAGCGATCGAGTCGAAGGGATACATGTTGCGAGACCTCGAAATTTCGGGTGGCGTCGATGACGATCATTCACGAGTAGAGAACAACCTGTCTCCCAGCACTCTGAGTCGCTTAGCTTCCTTGTACTCATCCATTCCGCTCGCTTCTCTGCAGAATCTTACGATCAGTAGCGAAGTGGGGTGGTGATTACGGTCAGACGAACGGTTGCGAGACGAAGGAATGCAGGTCGTTTTATCGGATAAGGTGTTGAAGAAGCTTCGGAATTTGCGGAAGATCTATTTGTACAGTGGGAGAGCAATGCGGTCGTGATCATCAGATTGCCTGTTGTCGCAAAACGGCCATCAAACTTTGATTCACGCGTATTCGAAGGGCTATTTTCCCCATTTTGAGGAAATGACGATCATCGGTCGGCATTCGTGCGGCGATTCACCATCAGATTCTGGCTGTGTGGAAATCCGGTACTTTGCAAGCAAGGGAATGTCGGCGGGTATCAATAGGGTGTCTCACAAATGTGTGCGTGGCGCGAGAAGATCATGTGTAGTTGTGAACAATAATGACTACTCCGCCGTGTTCGCTGTGTCCCTTTCGGTGTCGACGCTCACGTCGCTGTCCGTTTATGGTAACGCGAAAACGAATGTCATTTCAATTCTGAATGCGTGCTACCAATATGGATTTCTGCACAATTTGACCACACTGAGTCTTTGCCGTAGCGTGTAGTTGGCTTTTGTGAGTATAGACTGCGCCATTCCAGAATCGGGTTTCTCTCAGTTTTTCTTATCCCACAGTTCCCGCCTGATATCACTGCAACTTGACGGTAGCCTTTGTGCTGGATTGGGGTGAGCATTAGACATTACAGTGAATCCGTCCTTTTCGGATTCTATGTCCCTGGACGCTTATCGCTCGCTGTATCCATTTCCGTTGGATTCGCAGCTTTTGTCTGCCGACGTTATCAAGGAGAATCAGAGCAGCGTTACGCATTTGTCTTTACGAAGTGGTCTTTCGCCCTTTGCGTGATTCGTAGATACGAACGACTGCTACGAGATCTTGCCTCTCACTGTGTTGCCCTTCTGTGATCATTTGCAGTTTTTGGAATTACAAGGTAGGAGGCTGGCTCTTGTAGTAACGTGGAGGCAACCGGTTGACGAAGAGCAGCGTCGCCTTGCTATGGGATTACATCAGTAATCGCATACCATCCCTGAAGTAGGTTTCAGTTGATAGTGTAACATTGCCATCATCTTCGTGTCAGCACGTGAAGACCAGTCGGCAATTTGAGGACTTGTTGAAACGATTGTCAATTGACGGTTCCAAGTGTCTTCCAGAAAAGTCGCCCCATTCCGTTGATAGTGGCGTTGGCCACATGGAGATTGAGAAGGGCAACGCTTCGCTCGCTTCTGGTGGCACGAACAGCTCAAGGCTTCACGTATGTGAAAGGAATTGTTGCTGTATCTGTTAAACCATTATGGTTTATAAGTGCGCGTGTTTGTTTCACTCATCAGTTTCGGTTTGAGATGAACAACAAGGAGTCGTTTCAGTTGCCCGCTGCGTGCAAGGATGCTGTCCCGTACTTTGAGGAATCGGATACGCTGAGAGAATACGCTCAGTTCAGGAATGACCTTATCGCTGCCTACTATCTGCGCTGGAAGGGACTGAAGGTGTGTCTAGACATCCTCTCGTCCTTGTCCAAGGAGGAGGCGCCATACGTTCAGACTGTCCTCAATTCCCTGATAGATCAACTCCATAATCTCAAGCACACATACAACGTCACAGAGGCAGAAGGATGCGTATTCGTTTTCTCTGGATCGTCAAGTGTAGGCCGTTTTACGCGAGAAGATCAGAGCGGCCTATTCGGTGTGTGTCACCTACGGAGCGACGAATATGAGTATCATTCCGATGTAGCAATCCGTGAGTGGTGTGACGAGAAGGGAGTATGCGTACTTGTATTCGCAAGTTGTGCTGTACATATCCACGCTGGAGAGCTTGTCGTCCATCACTCCCGATGTGCTCTCTGCCCCTCTTCCATCATGTCTAGGAAAGACGCCTGATGGATTTCTGCAAATACGAGGCTGCGCGATACGTCAATCTTCGTGTAGAATCTGCTTCCAAAGTCGGTTTCGTTCATGTCAGTCACGCGTAGTCGATTCGCTCTCGCATGGGTTTTGATACGGTGGAAGAGACTGATCTCCCTGCCGAAACCAACAAGGAGAGCAGTGCCAACCCCGAAGAGACTCCGAGTCCCTCCATTTCGCAGCAATCCTCTGTCAATCCAGATGTAACGGGCAATCACGCTCTGTTAGCCAGCCTATATCCGCAGCATAGCGCGGATACTCCAGCGCCATCCGATCCAGTGAATCCAGCCAACGAGGAAGTCAGCCCGGTGAATCAAGAGATTGAGAATCGCTGTGACGAAATCAACACAGCCATTGCAAATGCGACATCGGGAATCGACGAGTGCGATGATGATCAGGATGTGGAGGCGATGTTGGGACTGCCGCCCCCTCCTCCGTCACAAGAGAATCCCGCTCCGCGACAAGAGAACGAGAACGACGTGGACTCGCTTGACTTCAGCGCGATGACAAAGGAGAAGAAGGGCTACTGGCTGAACGTGTTGCTGATGAAGGCGGCGGAAGTCATCGACGGCGTTCCGGTAGGCGTGAGAGGAGAGTGTGACGGTTAGTACGAGCAGCAGACGGAGGAGATGAAGCAGGTAGAGAAGCTGATTCACAAGTCGTTGGAGTGCGCGTCGTCGATGGCGTACGAGTGGTGTGTTTGTTAACAAAGACGCGTATTCGTTGTGTCTCACGTGCAGTCTCATCTGCTCCAGCACCTTCTCGAACTCAATCCGCTCCTTCACGTCCTCCAGCCACTGCGCCAGCACGTCGTGCGCACTCCCCTCCAGCGACGCGCCGATCTCATACGCCTGCTCGAGATTGCTTCTACACCTCACCCACCACTCTCACCCCCACTCCAACAGCAGCGTGTTCATTCTGTCCAGCTTCACCAGCGGGTCGTTCTCGCTCAGACCTTCGCTGCCCACCAGCGCCACCACCGTTCTGCCGAGAAGCTGTCCCGCGAACCCCGACGCCTCCGGCACCTTCGCCGCCACACGCGCCTCCTTGTACACCGAGCGGAATCTGGGAGTGATAGCGCACGACAGAACAAACTCCGTGTACAGATCGACCGACGAAGGCACGCCCTTCTCCGCGATCGCCTCAGGGACGCGGTTCAGCAAATGGACCATAATGGGGTCCTCTTTGCAGACCTCCTTCTACAAATCACCTCTCCACACCACCTTCACCAGCGTCGTCAGCGTCGTCGCCAGCGGCTGTCCAGCCAGCACGTCCGCCTGCAGCTGAATGAGCCACTTCTGGTACTCCTGATTTCCCTCCAACTCCGTGAGCACCTGGTCCTGCGTCTTCAGCTGCAGACTGCAGCGCCGCGCCACCGCTTGCAACTCCTCCTCCTTCTCCACGCGCTTCCGACGCTCGTCGCTGACCTGACCCATCACGGCACTCACGCGGTCTTCGATCGCCTCCCTCCACTCGTCCTCCGTCTGGCGCTTCGCCTCCTCCAGCTCGTCCGTCTCGTTCTGCTCCGCCTCCGCGTTGTACTCGGCGAGCGAGGAGGCGTACAACTGGCGGAGACGCGCCACGCCGTTCTTGTACCGCTCCACGATGCGGTTCGTTTCTTCCAGAATCGCGGCGCGCTTCTCCTCTTCGAGTTCGGACTGGACGCGTTCCTGCAGCTTGGCGATGCGTTGCGTGATCTAGGTGACAAGCTGATCACTGAACGTACATCGTCTTCGAGCATGTCGCCCTGCTTCTTCAGAATGGCCTTCACGCGGTCGTTCTCCTCCAGACTGTGCTGGCGCAGCGACGACTCCAGCGTCACGATCTTCTCCGTCAGCTGCGTGATCAGTGCTTCTGAGGGGGATGGCTGGTTCGCTTCTGTGGGTTGTGGGTGCTTCACTTCCGTGGACTGTGGTTGAGAGGGTTGGGTTTCGATGGGCTTCTCTTCCGGTTGTTTCTGCTCAACAGGCGTTTCTTTGATGGGGGTTTCTTCGATTGGCTCTTCGACGGATGCTTCTTCAACTGGGGTTTCTTCAAACTCTTCTTCTTTCGCTTCCACCGTTTCAGCCACTTCCTCCACAGACTCGTTCTCCTTCTCCACAGACTCAACCACCTTCACTGGTTCAACAACCTCCTCCTTCTCACACTCAACCTCCTCCTTCTCCCCAAGCTCAACTTCCTTCTCCATCATCAACCGAGCGGCAGCCAACACCGACATGATGTGCTCCATCTCCAACGGGTTCACTTCCTCGGGGGCAATCGCATCCGCGACTTCCTCCTCTTCCTCCATCGCAACAGGATCCACCTGCTGAAGAATGCGAGTGACTTCCTCCTCTAGCTCCTTTGAACTCATCGACACGGAGAAGGGCTCTTCAGGCTTCTCTTCCACTGGTTTCGGCCAGCCAAGGGGAATGTAGCGGCGAACAAAACCGATGGCATTCGGATACTCGCGCTCGCAGCGCTCAAAGAAGCTCGGAGACAGTCTATAGCATGAATATCGATCCGAATACACACTTCATCCCAGCTAGCATGATTACAGGAACGCCGATAACCGTTGTCAAAACCACCTTGGTTCCGGCGCCCATTCCCTTCTTTGCAGGTGCCTTGTGAGATGGCAACGGGGCAGACTGCGTGGGCTGCGGTTTTGCTTCCGCCGCTCCCTTTCCAGCTCCTTCCACTTTGGGTACGGATTTCATCTATAGTATAGGTGAGCATCACAACGTATGAGCAGAGATAGGAAGCCAATCAAGAGAACGCGGCCTACTTGCTTATTTGCGTCCTTCACGACATTTTCCACTCCCTTCGTCGTATTTGCGGTGGATTCCATGCGGCGAAGCACTCTTACGAGTAGCTGCGCCTGTTTCGACGACTACGTGTCAAACGAATAGTTCCGTAGCGGTACTGTGATACGATGTACTTTTGAAAGCATATTCGACAATCAGCGAATTGACAAGATGAATTGTGATTCTTCCCTTCTTTCCGGCAATCCACACCTCAACCAAAATACAACCTCTTGGCATCGTTTTCGTATCTCTTCTCCCTCTTTTGACTGCTATCTCCCCTTCCCTCAGCAACGCTTTTGGGGTGCAAAACAACTATCAAAAGCAAAGGACTGTGGTTCTATGGCACACGCGCGTTTTGAACGTCAAACATTTTCTGGAATACTCTGGGTTCCACGTTTCCCCGTATTCTCTTCTTTTTCGGGAATCAGTATTTGTTAACGGAATGGAATCGGTTGGTCTGAAAATCGCCCGTTTCCCAAAGCAGCTGATCCGTACGCAGGTTATCTCCTCCTCTCTGAGTAAGGGGATTAAGCCCGCGATTAACGGAATCAAATGCTATGGAACGATGGCAGGAAAAGGGATGACGCGACAGATGCAGCAGAATAGTCCTCCCCCTCTCTCGTCGTTTTCGACGATTCGGTAAGAGATGGAGAAAATCGTGAGTCGTAGGGGAATAGACAACGTCGCGGAATACACTCCGAAGTATCAGGAGAAGGAACACGCGCACAAGGAATCGAAGTGCACTCCTCGTTTCAACCCCAACACGCTGCGCAGCAAGAAGGAGAACCTCATCAGCAGCATTGCGGCGAGTAAGGGCACCGGAGACGTTCAGTCCAAAGTGATGGAGTTTCTTGCCCTCCCCTACGAGTTGGACGTTCGCGACTACACCAAGGTGCTGCAGTCGTGCAACTCCATCCAGCTGTCCTCCTTCGTCGTGGAAGAAGCAGAGCGTCGTGGTTTGAATCCCGACGTGATGATGTTCAACGTGTATCTCAAGAAGTGCGAGGAGTTCAAGGACAAGGACAAGGCGTTCGACGTGTACAAAACCATGGTGGAGCATAATGTGCTTCCGGACCGTCATACGATGTCGATTTTGATCCGATCCTGCTTGGCAGCAGACGTCCCCTCGGAAGCCGAAGGGTTGCTGAAGAAGATGCTGGTGCACGGAATCGATCTCAACAGCTACGTCTTCAACATCGTGATCGACTACTACGCTCGCAAGGCGCTCCCGCTGGAAGCGTTCCGCATGCGTCAGAACATGGAGGAGTACAGCGTGCCTCCGGACGAGTACACCATCTCTTCTCTGATGGCGGCTTGCTACCCCGTGGCTCCCTCCAAGAACTACCTGCAGCTCCTCTACCAGGACCTCGTCAAGGGCCCGCTGCCCGCCCGAGCGGTGTGCACCAACGCGCTGTTCAGCGGCATCGCGAAGGCGCCGCACCTGGAGAACCACTACAAGCTGCGCATCGCCGTGGACTTCCACGCGGAGCTGAGTCGTCGCCGCTACGTCGTGGGCCAGCACGCGTACACGAGCCTGATGTCGTGCTGCGCGAAGATCGGCGACGTGCAGCAGGCGAAGCGGTTCCTGAGCAGCATGAAGGAGGACAAGGTGGAGCCGAACCAGTACATCCTGACTGCCTTCATCGCGACGTGCTCGAAGGCGAAGAACTACCAGGACGCGCTGACGATGTTCGACTACATGCGCAGCTGCCCCGTCACCGAACAGAACTGCAAGCGTCCCAACCGCTACACCTACGAGGCGCTGATCCTCGCCGCGGGCAACGCGGGCAAGCTGGACGACGCCTTCGCGATCTTCTCGGACATGGTGGAGGACGGCTTCGACCCCGACGCCTCCTCCTACGCGAAGCTGATCCTCGCGTGCGGGCTGTGTCACGACCTCGCCAAGGGCCAGCGGTGCATCAACACGGTGCTCGCGAGCCGCATTCCGAAGACGTCCTTCTTCTACCACTCCATGATCGACCTGTACTCCCGCTGCGGGCAGCTGGACCGCGCGGTGGCTGTGCTGAACGAGGTGCGCCACTCGCTCACCGTCGAGCCGTCGCACTACCACTACGAGCCCATCGTGAAGCTGCTCGCCGAGCGGGGACAGTGGGACGACGTCGACGGGTTCCTGAAGGCGTGGGGCGACGTGAGCTACTCGATGTACCTGTACCTGATTATGGACTGCTACAAGAGGAGCTTGTGGGACAAGGTGGTGAAGTACGACCAGATGATGGAGGCTGCGGGTCAGCGTCCGTACTCGTCGTTGGTGCCCCTGGTGGAGGACGCGAAGAAGAAGATGGAGATGAACAGCGAGCCCCACCTGAATTGGAGCGATATGGACTTCAATCTCGACTTCGATCTCGATATCAATAATTCTCTTTTCTAAACGTGTTGCTTTATCTGTATATTCACTTCTTTGTTCCACAAACAGGCAAGGAAAGGAGTTCGGGAGAGAAGAGCTCAATGTACAATTCGGCGTTTGCTGCGCTCGGCGTGTCGTGGTTGAAGCGTCGGTACTACGGTGAATGCAGGGAAGCACGCCTACTTCCTGGATAATGCTCGTGACACACCAATTCTGCAGTCGACGATAGCAGCCGATGATCACTCCCGTCTTTGAAAACCCATCACTACGCGTGACACTAGAGAGAATCGCGCACTCGCACATCACCAGAATGGGCTTATTCGCATCATTCATCAGTAATTCGAGTGCACGCTTCACTGTATCGTCCTGGATCGGTTTCCAGTCTTCGTTCTCGGATTGCGAGTCGCGGAAGTGATGCTACTTGAGAGGAATCCGTCCATTTCCTACAAACTGGATCCTCTTCGACTTGATGAACTCCTGCACCTTGTCTTCGAGCGCGGAATCGCCGACATACACCAGCGTCTTCAGATGAAGCGATTCCACGAAGTCGATGTTGCTGCTCGTTATCATGTTTGACCGGTAGAAGTGGGAATTCACCAATTCAAACAGGCGCGGCGGATTGACCACGTTGTTGCTCCATATGGTTGCCTTCGGGATCATCCCCCCGTCTGCACATACAACACGGATTGGGACTAGGAAATGGTGTTCTTTGCTGACTGCCCAAAACAGGGACTATTTGTCTCGTTTTTGGGCTTCCATTCTTCTTTATCGCTTTTCCCTTTCGAAGCGCTTTTCTTTTTCTGTACGCTTTGCAAACCCTGTCTCTGACCTGTAGACTAAGTGGATTCTGTGACGATTGCTGGGCTCTGAATGAGTGAAGTAATGAGCGCGCTGTGCTCATCAGCCGTAGTCTAAGGAACAGGAAGAGATATTTGCCAAGAAGCTGTTGGACGAGGGATTCGAAGAGGTGGACAGCGTGATGTACCCTTCTGAGAACAACTTCTTCTACGACGGCTTGAATCAGCCCGATTTGGTGGAATGCGTTGGTGCTTGCGAATCCCGTCATTCCTAGTTCCGCACGTTTACCAATTCAGATCGTTCCGTTGTGTAGACCAATGCGCACGCTCCATTATCCGTAGGTATTCCATCGTGACCTACGGCAAGAAGATGTGTGGTCATCGCGGCATTCTCCACGGCGGCGCTTCTGGTTCCACGCTGGACCAGTTCTTTGGGCTTATGATCTGCTTGCAGAAGATCAACGGTTTCACGGGTCAACTGAACGTGAGCTACCGGAAGATCGTTCTCTGCCCGAGCACGATTCTCATCAAGGGAACGCTCGACAGAACGGAGAACCGTAAGCACTACTTCAAGGCGACCATCTACGACGGAATTGGCGATGTCTGCGTGGAGGCCGACTGTCTGTTCATTCAGTCGGATATCAAGAAGGTCCTGGACCGAGCCTTGGCAAAGCTGGAGGAAAAGAAATGCTCTGTTTGTTGGAACTGTGACGCAAAACACGCCCGATTTCCGTCGTTGAAACGCCCGGGTCTTCGGAAAAGCGCGGCAAGAACAGCCCGAAGTGCATAGCGAATGTCGTTTTTGACGCAAGCGGTGTCTTCCATATCGGATTACGTGAAAGAAGACCCCGGATCGATCCTCTTCTTCTTCATCCTCCTCTCTATCGGAATCGGCGCTCTGACGAATATTCCGGTATCGCTGTTTCTTTTCGCTTGATTGCAGACCATTTCGTTTCTCTCTGGAAAGAACGTCGAGGAAGAGCCGTCGGATGCGGGTCTCTTTTACAACCTATCGAGTCTGTCAGCGGTGGACAGCGTGGATCTGTCGAACACGGACGAGGATCACAATCAGAGGAAGAAGCACGCGCGCAGAAGACAGTCGAGCGCTTCTATAGTGAATGTGAAGTCTGCACTGCCAATTAATGCGTAGAATGACAAACGGAGAGGGAATGCGTTTGGAGAGAAGAGTAGGCCTGCGCCACGGTCCTTGTTTTCCTTCCTTTCCTTTTTTAGACGTAGTTGGGGCGTGCTTCTCTCCATTCTCCGCTTTGGTTTCTCACTGCTTCTTCCAGTAATCGTCTTTTCCTGCATTCCCTCGTTCTACCCCATATACAAGGTGCTGATCGCGCCACACCTGCCCGAGCTCGTTCAGCAGTTCTTCTCCGATCTCAAGGGCCTCTTCCTCTCCTTTTGCAGCCTGTTTCTCTCTGGCGCCGTCTCCACTTCCTCGATCACCCACAACAACCTCTCCACCGTCTTTTCCAGCCATTCTGCGGAGAACCCATTCCAGCTCTCGCTCCAGGACTGGGTGCTTCTGTACATTCAGCGCTGCGACGTGCTTCACGGCGTGACGTACTTGAAGGGAGTATGTCGATCATGCTGCTGTCCCTCTTGGATCGAGGAATGGCGCATGGGAAGGAACGCGGAGATGTGCGACGTGTGCGATTTCTGCAACGAGGGTGTGAACGGCGCGAATCACCTCATCGGCTCATTATCGATGGATGAGCACTGTTTGGACATCATCAATGACATGCTCCACATTGTCGATTCTGGGAAGACGACTATTGAGCCCTCGTCGCCCATTCGCACCGTCCTCCTCGATTGCGCCTCCACCTTCCTTCTGTACATGCGCTTCTCCTTCCACGCCATCAGCCGTTTCGTCGCACGAAGTTCGCACAACTTCTGGATCTTCATCCGCTACTGCTTCTTCTTCATCGAGTGGATCGTGTACGAAATCAGGACGAATTTCGCCACGAACCCGATTCTGTCTGTTGCCATGTTGTTCGTTCTTCTCTTCTTCTTCCTCGCGCTGGTGTCTCTCCTCCGCAACCTCGTGCTGGCGCTGCGTCTCGTGTTCGGCTTGTACTCCTCGTGTCTGCACATCTCCCATCAAAACACCAAAATCGCCCCGAAACGAGGAGCAGTGCGATCCGCGTCCCCGAGAGACGATGTGAACGCGAAGAAGCACGCGTCGCGACAAGCGGTCAAGGAGCCCGTTCCCATGCCCTCGTGGCTGCAGAGGGGCGTGAAGCCCGAGCCGTACGAGACGCAGTGGGGTGTGATTTGCCGCGACATGCCGAGCGTGGCGGAGCTGATCGTGCTGTGTCAGAAGGGGGACGAGGAGCTGAACTGTCTGTACCGTCTGCTGGAGCAGCTGCACGCGGGTGGCGGAGAGTTGGCGGCGTGATGCGTAGAAAAGCAAGTGTCGTTTGAGTGCATCGAGGCGATTCGCGCCGTGATCCAGGTCCACCAGGGCTTCGTGATGCCGGCGGCGTATTCGTCACGCGCGTCGATCACGCCGCAGCCGGTCATGATGCCGCCGTTCTCTCCTCTGCACGGGGAGATGACCACGCCCATGGGCTTTTCGCCGCTGCAGCCGTCGATGGAGACGAAGGGCAGGAGTCCTGTGCGGATGAGTTCGGTGAGTGAGGGAAGCACGGGACTGGGACGACCCTCGAGAGGACTGCTGTTCCGCAGACCGTCCAGCACGAAGACGATGACGCTCACGAGGAACTCGGTGGGCAGTGATGTGTCCGGGTGGAGTAATGGAAACCAGATGGAGTCCGTTCCGTTCTAGGATTGTATTATATGTACTAGTATCTCGTGTTTGCTAGGAAACAGAGGAAGGAATCACGCGCATTTCGTCCTGCTCGATTTGGCAGATCTCCTCCATAATGTGACTCACCTCGTACATCTTTGACTTGATGTTCTTCGACCACTTGTCGAAATAGTCGAGACTCTAATCATCATCCGAGCTCGCTTTTCCCACAGACGCGTTGTCTTGAAATGAATCTATTTTCCTCTCCGCAGCGTTGACTCTCTCCTGGAATCCCTCCACTTCACTCTAGACAAAACACTTCGCGACCAAAGAGAGCTACATTCACCTGCTTATTTAGCTGCAACAGAGAACTGTTTTCGCTGTCGATAACTTTGGAATTCTTCTCCGTAAGCGTTAACGACACAAACCCTTGACACATGCATCAACAAAGGATATAGCACGTCATATACGTTTGTGTAGTACTTGCTAACGGAGTCCTGCACGCGTCCCTCGCAAGCATCTACGACTCACGTCCTTTTCCCGGTCTGGACCCACTGCAGCAGCTCCCGCCTCTCTCTTCTCCTTGATATGCGTCAACTCCGCTTCGACTCGCTCAGCCATAGTATTGTGTGCGTGTCTAATCTGCGTTGAATTGTGCTCTCCTCGCGATAAGGAGTATCAGAGTCTATTTGCTTTCCTGAAAGAGCGCTGATTCCCAGTGTGAGTGATAGTACGACTCCATCGTCATCAACAGTACATGTATACGACGAGAGTGCAATATCACGGAGATTGGCATACCCATCTCTTTGCTCTCCAAAACCGCGGGGAAACGGTCATGTATCTCAGCGAAACAAATACAACCCATTATGAAGAGTTCTACTGTTGTTTCTCTGTTGGTGCTTGCCCTTGTGGCGTGCTCCTCTTTTGAACCCGTAAAGAAGAGCGATATGGAGCATTTCAAGACTCTCATTAAGAAGGACAAGCAGTATTCACAGATCTGTGACCTCTATTACACCGTCGAGCTCGCAAAGCAATTGAACGTCGCCGTTCCAAAGATGGTAGGAGCGATAGTACGAGTATTTCTGACGGTGTAGACGTGTGATGCCATTCCTGTGAATAACGACAGTATGGAGGAATCGTACTACTCCTACAGTATGCTGAAGGAGTACAAGTGCAAGCCTTCGGTCCCAAAGAACGTGTACTATCTTATTGCATTGCTTCATGATGCAGGAATCAGGTCATCGAGGCGGTCTCTTCTTTGGAGGACGTTTTGTACGCCATTCAGTTCCCCAAGGTGAAGTATGACGCAAACAAGGTGCATCTCTCTCAACGGATTTCATGCCTAGCTCGGTGCTGCCGTATTTAAGAAGGTGAGCGAGTGCAATTCGCTCTCCTGCAAGGACCTCACTCTCGCCGAGAAGTCGGCGGCTGTCACGATTCTCTTCAACATTTACTCTTCGCTCACCGCTGCGAACAGAGCCGCTTTCAAGTCGTACACCACCATTGCCCAGAATCTTCTCTCCGATCTCGAAAAGGTCGACTTCGTGAACGACGAAGCGGAATCCTTCTTCGCCATCGCCGATCTGGCGCTCGCCGCGGCCTCCGACCGCAACATGCCGCGTCCCCTCGCACAGGGCGTTTCATCCTTCTTCACACGCTACCACAACACCTATCACTCCTGCTACGCCTTCACTCTCCTGCGCGTGCTGGCGTCGCTCAAGGATCACACCGGTCCCTTCGTCTCCGTGTACGGCACGTACCAGCAGGACGAGGTGGTGCTGAGCGTGGTGGACGTGCTGGACAACGCTGTGAGCGGCGTGGTCGTCGAAGCTAGAGAAGGCAGCGAGACGCTTCCCGTGGTTATGCGCAACAACCAGGCGGTGATCGCCCGCGCCTACAAGCCCGGTTACCACACGCTGCGCGTGGTGGTGTCGAAGGAGGAGGCGACGCTGTTCGACGAGGACGTGGAGGTGCTGGCGCCCGCGAGCTTCGCGCTCCCGAAGGTGGCGATCATCGTCAACAAGAAGGAAACGGCAGTGGCGAGCGAGCCTGCGAGCATCGCGCTGAAGGCGAAGGATTCTGTGATGGTTCGCGCGACGCTGGACAACGCGGAGTTCGCTGCGGCGACGGCGATTTTGGTGATCGAGAGCGCTGATGGCAAGAAGGTGTCGGTGGCGCTGAAGAAGCACGACGTGGGGCTGTGTGTGGCGAGTGACGACTAGAACGTGCTGGAAGCCTCCTTCACGCCCTCCAGAAGCGACATCGCTCCCCCCTTCGACTACGCCGCCGGCGACTACACGCTCACGCTCCTCTTCGGCGACAGTCTCCTGGCGGCGCCCGCGAAGGTCCTCATCGCTCACGCGGCCGTCGATTTCGGGGCGATTCCTGCCAGTCCCGTGTACCCGATCTACAGCAAGCCGCTGCTGTACGAGAGCGAGAACAGCGTGGAGCCGCTGAAGGAGATCGAGCACGTGTTCAGACCCGAGAACAAGAACCCGTTCTTCGCCTTCCCTCTGTCGTTCAGTATTGCGGTGATCGTGCTGATTCCGCTGTTGTGCATGGGATGGAAGATGGTTGGACCGGAGGTGCAGAACCAGTCGGCGGTGAAGCGAGTCAGCAAGCTGGTGTTCTTCGCGTGCATCGTGGCGATCACGTCGCTGTATGTGATCTTCTGGATCGGATGGAACATGATCAGCTTGCTGAAGGTTCTCATCCCTCTCGCCCTTCTGACTGTAATTGTGGGTAATCGTGCTTTGTAAGGGTCTGTTTGTTGGTATCCAGTGTGTGAGAGGTGGGGAACCAGGGATTGCTCTCAAATGATGATTACGCAGACGATTCGCTGTATTGCTCATGCATATCGGTCCTGATTCCAGAAATGGGTCTCAACCCTCCTCAAGACTGAATGACAACGGTGAGATGCTTATGCACGTTGTGTACTCCAGAAAACACCAAAGCAAATAACGACAGCGCACAAAATCGGAATTAATCGCTGCTGGAGTCCGACGAAGTTTCCACTCTCTTGGGAGCGGCCTTGGGAGCAGGCTTCTCGTCTTCAGAGCTGGAAGAAGAGGAGGAGGAAACGACCTTCTTAGGAGCCGCCTTAGGAGCGGGCTTCTCATCCTCCGAGCTGGAATCAGACGAAGACTCCACCTTCTTAGGAGCCGCCTTGGGAGCAGGCTTCTCATCTTCAGAGCTAGAGTCCGAAGAAGAAGACTCCACCTTCTTGGGGGCAGCCTTCGGCGCGGGCTTGTCGTCTTCAGAGCTGGAATCAGACGACGAGGACTCCTTCGCAGCGGGCTTGGGCGCAGGCTTCTCGTCCTCAGAGCTGGAATCCGACGACGACTCCACCTTCTTCTTGGGCTTCTCGTCTTCAGAGCTGGACGACTCCACCTTCTTAGGCTTCTCCTCCTCCGAATCAGAAGACTCCACCTTCTTCTTGGGCTTCTCGTCCTCCGAGTCCGACGACACGACCTTCTTCTTGGGCTTCTCGTCCTCCTCCTCGACGTCCTCGCGACCCTCCTTCGCCTGCTCCAGCATGAAGTTCCAGTCCACCACGGCGATCGTGATGCTCTTGATCTACCACTCACACAGCCCTCACACACCCCACGCTGTTCGCCAGCTCGTCGATGTCCATGTCCTCGGGCAGGTGCTGCAGGAACGCGTACACCTCCTTCGCCTTCAGCTCCGTCACGTTGCCCTCGAAGAGCTTCAGAATGCCCAGCGCGATCTTCACGATGCCGAAGGGACCCTCCAGCAGCAAGATATCCCAGATACGCTTCGCCTTCTCGTAGTTGACGCAGCGCGTGAACAATGAACCCATCCTAATCGTCACGCACACTCACAGCTCCCACCAGTCCTTCAACAGCACCGTCGGGTCCACATCCTTCTCCTCGAAGTAGCTTGCCACGCCGGGGAGCTGCTCCTCCAGCACGCTCTTGAACGTGTTGCAGTAGTCCGCGAACTTGTCCTTGTTCTTCGGGTCCACCGCGTCCACGATGTACTGCAGGAACAGATTCACCGTGGAGGTGAACACGGACTCCACGTCCTCGAACTGCAGCAGCATGGCCGCCACGTAGTTCAAACCGTCGAAGTAGCCGATGTCGGGACGATAGGCGACGAACGTCTCCAGAACCTCCTGCAGGTCCTTCTCGAACGAGCCGCGGTGGAAGTCGGGCTCCTGGGGATACACGTCCTTCACGGCCTGAGGAATCTTCAGGATCGACTTCTCGTTACCCTCGCAAGGCGCATCGGGATTCTAATCATCACCGCGTTGCGGAGTTCCAACCTTCTCAAACTTCTCGCGGAGCTCCTTACCCTTCTTCACGCTCACCTTGTACTGCTTCGAGGTGATGCGCGTCTCCATTCCGATCATCACTCTCCAACTCTATTCCTCAACCACTCGTCACAGCACTCACAGCAATACGAGTGTACGGCAACATACCCTCGTAGCAAACCTTCTTGGCAAGACTGCCCGTTCTCTTGTACTCCCACTGCTTGATCAGGTTCTTGGAGAACTCCACGTTGTCGCTCTCGCGCTTCTTCTGCTTGCGCTGCTCCAACCAACTACACGGTCACGATTCACACCATCATCTACCCCTGGAAGATCGACTTCTTCGGCTTCTCCTCCTCTTCCTCCTCGTCAGACTCCTCCTTCTTAGAGGACTTCTTGGGCTTCTCCTCGCTCTCCGAATCGGAATCCGTGTCTTCAGACTCAGACTTCTTTGCCTTCTTGGCGGCCTTCTTCGCAGCCTTCTTCGCCACCTTCTTCTCCGCTTCAGAATCGGAAGAGTCGGAGGAACTATCTTTCTTTGCGCTCTTCTTGGGCTTCTCATCCGACTCAGAATCGGAATCCGAAGAATCCGAGGAAGACTCCTTCTTAGCGGGCTTCTTGTCCGATTCAGAGTCAGAAGAATCGGAAGAAGTCTCGGCCTTCTTGGCGGGCTTCTTCTCCTCCTCAGACTCAGACTCCGAAGAGGACGAGGACGACTCCTTCTTGGGCTCGGGCTTCTTCTCCTCCGACTCAGAAGAAGAGGAGGTCTCAGCCTTCTTAGCAGGTTTCTTCTCCTCTTCGGACTCCGAAGAAGAAGAAGTTTCAGCCTTTTTGGGCTCGGGCTTCTTCTCCTCCGATTCCGACTCCGAGGAAGAGGATTCCGCCTTCTTCGGTTCGGGCTTCTTTTCCTCTTCAGATTCGGACGAAGAAGAAGAGAGAGGGAGCTTCTTAGGAGCAGGAGGAACACTGCTGTCCGAATCACTATCAGAGGATGTGTTTATGTTCTTCGTAGAAGCGGGAATAGGATTCTTAGGGGCTTCAGAATCAGAGCTCGATGAGCTAGTAGTATCGTTATCAGCGGCCATTTCTCTACGCTAGCGTTAGATTCGCTTGTTCCACAGGACAGGAATAAAGCGCTTACAATTTGAATACTCAGCACTTGATTATTACTAATCTTCCAGATGATATTGATTGCAATAATACGTACATGGAGTGTCAAATGAGCCCCAGGGCAGTATACCATTCCTATATAATTCGGTTCATAAGGATCATTTCGGCATTTATTAATCCTCCAATCCAGAAATGCGACGAACAAAGAATCCAACACAGATGTCCTCACAGAGCAGAAATAGGCAGCTCCAATACAAGAATGAGATTGAGGAGACACAATTGTGGAAGTGAGGGAGGGAGGGAAAGACGCAATATCGTGCAGCATCGAGTATGCTAGTACACAGAATTTCATTTAGAGTCACTTTGGAGACCAATTTGCAATTGAAGTATGTTTTCCTCCATTTTGAATTCATTGCAAGCATACTAGTCACTGCTTCAAACAGAACCCGACACGTTTCCTTGGGAGACAACAACAACAGAAATGCAACAAAGAGGGAAAGGAACAAGTTACACTTTGTGAATAGACAATTTTAGCTCCGTCCGACCCACCTGCAGCACGTCTCCCATCTTCAATGTGATATCTCCGTCCGCCTGCTCTCTACTTCTCAAACAACACAACCCACTTCATACCCATTCACAAAACTGTGGTTCGTGCTATTCAAATCTTTGTATTTCAGCTGGCCGCCGCGGAGAAAGAACTAGGAGTGACGACCGCGTGCTTCTGCTCACCTTCCCATGAAACGACGACACCTCCATATCATCCTTCAAGCAAATTCCGGAGGCGATAAGGTCGTCACGCTCCGAACGACCAATGATAGGATACACTTTCTATATGTAATGGCAACAACTCGAACACGAATACAGATTTCGGCTTGATGGTGAATTCGCGACCGAGATACGGCCCCTTGATACATGTGAACACTGCAAGAATAGACGTTTCTATCCAATTATCCACATCATATGCGCATTACTGGCACCCGAGGATTCCGCTTCCATACTGCCCAGCTCTTTCTTCTTCTCCTCTTCAAACTTTCCCATAATCATTTCGCACATGTCATTGCAGTGAGAAATGATGGCCTAGATCATTACAATCCTTGAGCAGCGCGGACCTCTTTCACCGTCTCCGCTTTCTGAGTGAGGTATTCCTCCAGCGTCATCTCCATGTACTTGTCTGACATCGCAGCAACGAGCCCTGGGAAAAGCCAACGATTTATTGAAGGACTCGGAGAGACGTCGATGAAAATCTTGGGGGGCGCGGGGTCAGTGATGGTCAAGTAGTGTGTTACCGAACGATGCGACATGATGCTGCACACATTCAACCCACAAACAGGAGAAGAACGACTCCAGCGCAATTCGTGACTCCAATCATGATTTCGATTCACAAAATGAATGCACAAGATAGATGAAATGAAAGGACGGCTGCAAATGCGATAGCGGGGTTGATGCTGTGAAGACATCAAATGCACCACTGCACATATGAAATGACACATATGGTAATCCAGAGTTCATCTTCCTCACACTGGCTTGTCAATCAGAAGAGTCCTCCCAGAATTGCAAAACCGCCATTCATTAGCCCCTATATGACCCAAAATCCTTCTCTAAGTAGGAGTGAGTGTGATTCCTTACCCATCAGAGCATTGCCCGATTACGCTATTTGTGTTCTATATTGTGACACTGATGGCCGTGCTATCTCTGGGAAGTGACAGTACATGTCTCCATCAACAATAGGCGGTTCATACAACCCTTCTCAGAAACTTGCCCAATACTTCTGCCGTCTCTTTATATATGACAGATAGAGCACATCTATTTTCCGTTATCTGTAGTGTCTTCACATATCTCGTAGTTGGATGCTGTTTCTACTATTTTCGCACTCTTGAATTCCTGTTGGGAAGCTACATCTATCTCACCTTCCTCTTTTCTTCTTCTGTGTGCATTCTCCTCATTCACTTCCTTCAATTATGGATTTATGATCCTGGATATGGGTGCATCAGTCTCATTTGCGCGCTTCTGGTTGTGTATTGGAGTCTCTCCTTTTCGGTACCCTTACGTCTAGAGATCGTTCCCTCGATAAAGAACGCATCGATAGTCGTGTACAAATCCATAAGTGTTAGTGAGAAGGCTATTCTCCTGTTCCTTTCCATTGCGCTCGCTCTCACTTGTGGGTTTGTCGGTGTACTGGAGTCCATCATTGGTTGCGGCATTGGATACGGGCTTCTCTGTTCATACCAGAAGTATCATCATCTTCTGCGGTTACCCCAAATCATCTCCAAATCCATTGCAGTTCTTCTTCACATCGTTTCGTTACGAATAGGCCATCATTGAAGTTGTTTTTGATGATACGGGTCGCGTGCGCAGCTTCAGCGAAGACAGTTCCACTCCCTTCTTCCGCTTCCCTCCAAATCAGCCCCGATCACAGACAACTATTACTCCCAGTGCAGTTGATGATTTGATGGTTATGACACCCTTCGGATGTTAGTTGTAGGGAATGGGCTTTTCCAGAATAGAGTGCGAGCGAGCGTTGATCGCAGCGGGTAACGACATGAATAGGGCAGCCGAACTACTCATCGAGGGGCATTGCCCTGTTTCCTGAAACAAACACACACCCATTAATCGTTCTTCTTCTCAGAAGCGCTCTTCTCCTTCTTGTCCTCAGCAGGAATCGTCTTCTTTTCCTCAGCAACCTCAGGAGTGGGCGTCTTCAACTGCAGAGAAAGGAAGAGAGTAAGCCTAGGATCACAGCACGATGAGGACGCTTACAGGGAGAACGCACAACCCACAACACAAAGGAGAACATCTCTCTGATTCTTGGCGACACGCTTGTAGAAGGCACGAGGCTCCACTCTCTTCAACTAGACATTAATTCCATGATAGAGTGCAACCTCACCAGCAGCAGAGTGATAGTCATTGATGTTGCGAGTCAGCTTGAACAGAGTAGCTACAACTCATGCGCGATCGACGATCATACAAAGCATATTGTACATACAGAACATCATGAAGAACAAATACCATACGGTGCACTTACTCACGTACTACACTTCAAAAGGGAAAAACAAGTATACGTTAGCGTAACCCTGTCTAAACATCTCAGGGAGAGGCAGCACGAGAATGAACAGAACAAGGAAAGTCAGCACATCGAACATGAAGATAACAAGCATGTTGAAGCTGAACGCGTTCAGATTGTCACGGATAAAGTGTTCCAAGCCAGCTCTCATCTTAGAATACTATGATACTTCTTTTTTGAGAAGAAGGGATTTGGGAGCCCACAAATTTGAGACTATGGCAATACTGGATGTTCAGTGTTCTTTGTAATGTGGGTGAGAGGGTTATAGAGAGAAGAGGTTACTCGGTGAAAGAGACCACGAGAATGCCAATACACTCAGAAAGGAGAGAAATGAGAGAGTGATTACTGGTATTGAAATGCCAGATGAACGGTAATGACATTGGATATAATGAACGGGACACTGATGATAACGACAATCAACAGAGCATTTCAGTCAATACTATCCGCAATCGCAATACCATAACAGCCAACTCACATAAACATTCTAAAACAAGAAAGAGGAATCACATCCACCACCCTCCCTCCACACACACCCCACACACCCACACATCACCCACACAACACACCACATCACTCCACATCACTCCACAACACTCCATCCACCATCTCTATTTTACCGCCAATTCTACGCGGATTATCATCCAACAACATTTCGGGGGGTCCCACAATCGCACTCTACTACGATTCCTTCCATCTACACTTTCCCTTCCAACCATTATGTCTCCA
>ERZ1106948.68-NODE-68-length-48975-cov-38.124530_pt1 | contig 48975 bp, 58 predicted proteins | sample MGYA00403673_ERZ1106948 | MGnify/ENA primary metagenome ERZ1106948 (study PRJEB35170, sample SAMEA104062409) | human gut metagenome | biome: human gut; feature: human-associated habitat; material: faeces | place: Denmark | collected 2012-05-07 ...
CGCAGTTGCCGTACGAGGCGATATCGGAGGAGGTGTACGAGGCGATGACGAAGGACCTGAAGCCGATCGTGTTCATGGACCGGAGCAGCGCGTTGAAGAAGGAGGTGCGCGAGTCGCCGGTGAAGGTGACGCAGAAGAACCGTTTCGGAGTGAAGGTGGACAAGAAGGATTCGGCTCGTCGTCAGTTGTTTAGCGAGGAGGAGGAGAAGGAGGAGGGAGTGGGTCAGGTGTTCCCCGACGCTGTGTCTTTCTGTACCAATGATCATTGCCAGTTGTAAGTGTATTCTATGTGTATTGTTGTGTTTGTTGGAAATGGTGTTTCAAATCGTGGTGGTGAGTCCATGTTATCGCGAGTGGCGTGTGGGTGGAGTCGGTGTAGGAGGAAGTGCTTCCGACTCAATACTCTTCAACAAACACCTCCATCCCACTAGTTCGTTACGCAGCGGTGACAGGCTTCGCCCAGTCAGGGAACTCGTTAATGTCGAACTTGAAGACGCTCGGCAGCGTGACGAAGGTGATGATCATGATCACGATGACAGCCAGCACCGTCGTGACAAGTCCAGCCTTGATCATGTCCAGCATCGTCAGACGCTTCGAGGCGAACACGACAAGATTTGGAGGCGTTCCAATGGGCAGCAGGAAGGCGCACGACGCGGCAATGGTCACGGGCACCATCATCATCACAGGATTGCGGTGAATGCTCTGCGAGATACCGATCATGATAGGCAGCACGATGGACGCCGTCGCCGTGTTGGAGGTGAACGACGTGAGCACGCACATCAGCAGCGTCATCGTGAGCACAGCCAGGAAGATGGGCCAGTTCTGCATGCCCACCATGATGTTGCCGATCCAGCTCGACAGACCCGACTCCTTGCACGCCTCAGCCAGCGCGAAGCCACCGCCGAACAGCAACACCAGATCCCACGGCAGCTTCTTGGCGGTGTTCCAGGTGAGAATGCACGCGTCGTCCTCCTCCTTGTTCTGTCGCTTGAGACACTTCTCCGTGGGAATCAGGAACAGCAGTAGCACGATGAACATGCCCACCGTGCCGTCCGAAATGTACTTCGCGATCGTCTTGCCGAAGATGTTGGACCAGCCGGGGATCGTGAACGACCCCAGCTCCATATCCGCGCGGAACAGCCACAGCAGCGCCAGCACGATGAAGGCGATGAACACCACCTTCTCCTCGTACGTCGCCTTGCCCAGCTTCTTGTACTCGCTGGCGCAGTAGCCCTTGTCGATGTGCAGCTCCTTCTCGCTGGGGCAGTAGAAGATGGCAAAGTACGCCCAGTCCAGCAGGAACAGCAGGAAGTTGCACGGCAGCACGGCGAAGAGCCAGTTGGAGAAGGAGATGTCGGGCGCGCCCTCCACGTTGCCGAACGCCTTCGTGAACAGCTCCACGAACGTCATGTTGGGCGGCGTGCCGATCAATGTGCCGAAGCCGCCGATGTTGCAGGCAAACGCAATGCCGATCATAACCGCCTTCGAGAAGCTCGCCATCTTCTTCTTGCCGTAGTGATCCTCCAAGGTCTCCACCAACGCGGTGATGTTCGCAACCATCATCAGCGCCGCTGCGGTGTTCGAGATCCACATGGAGAGGAAGTACGCTGCGAACATCACGCCGAACAGAATGCTGCGAGGGCGCTCGAAGAAGGACGTGATAAACAGGGCAATACGAATGTGCAGGTTCCAGCGCTCCATTGCCAATGAGAGCAGGAAGCCCGCCAAGAACATGAAAATAGTGTTGTTGAAGTACTGCTGAGACACACTGGAGGCGCTGAGCACGCCCAACATGGGGAACAGGACCACGGGGAAGAGAGCGGTAATGGACAGCGGAATGATCTCCGTCACCCAGCACGTGGCCATGAGCAGCAGGATTCCGAGAGTGCGTTGAACCTTTGGGTTGTCTGGAACGATGGGAATGAACATCACGATGACCGACAGAAGGAGACCCACAATGGTACCGATCACTCTCACCTGAGAGAACACCTGACACCAGGTGAGGTTCTTCTTCTCCTTGCCCATATCCTCCATCATGGACGTTCCCTTCTTGATAATGGTCGGCAACAGCGCAGGATCCATTTCTCCGTAGAAGCTGTCGCTCTTCTTTCTGTCGCTAGCACCTGAGGGTGTCAGCGATCTATGCGTGACGCGGCATTACTGGACTAAACCCCCCTGCCTGAGAAAGAGACTTGGCTCCCAGTGCAATCGCTTCCTACCCATGACAAACAGAAACCGGCACCTACCATCGCACTGTTCTTCTTAGGAGCGGCAATCGTTTCCTTTGCATCCTTATCCAGAGTAACCATCTCAACTTCAGTGATTGCTAAAGATGACGAATACGAAACACCCGGTACACTGTTGTTTGGGAACTACTATAGATGCATCATTGTTAGCGTCTACACTCGGTGAATTCATGAACACAAGAACAATAGTGAGTGAAGAGAGAGAATAGTGGTAGGCTTGATGTTCAAGGGGAATCTCCCACTGCACGTGCGCCGGAATACGATGAGGGATCAATCCCTTTGGCTCACTCGATCTATCCCCTTTCTTCACCTTTACCTACTGTGCTGATTTGCTCAGCGACAGGGAGGCTAGGGACTGGGAAGGGGGATGCTTGCGTATTTTGACGTCATCTGTATTGCATTGTCATGACTACTCTGTTGCCTTGCATTCTGTGCAGTATTGTGATCCGCACGGGTTCCATGTCGGAATCGTCCTTTGGAGGAATGCACAATGAATTTCTTTCCCTGAACATCGTGCACAACAAACACCCCAATTCTCAGCGCCCTCCACCTTTCTCTTCTTCAGCCGCACATCGCTCGGATCAAAGCCCTGCTCATTCGACCCGTACACCGCCCAGTCCTACACATCACGCTCTCCTCCCTCCCCAACGGGCGTCTCAATCGAGTAGTCCAGCGCATCCACGGGCGTGCCGTCCTTCTTCCACCTCGCGTACAGCTCCTGGAATCTGCCCATCACGCTCTCTCCCCACCCTCACTTATCGAAGTCGATCCACGTGTGCCACTTCCCGTCGTAGAAGAACTTCTTGTGCGTGAGCAGCACCGAGCAGCTGTGCTCGTGCTCGCACGAGATCTCGTAGTCCTCCAGCAGCGCGTTCAGCTTCTCCCCGAACGCCACCACCTCGCTGTACCACGGGCAGTTCTCCATCTTCAGCAGACAGCCCTGCCCGCTGAACGTCATGCCCTTCAGCTCCACGAAGGACGGACAGCTCGCCTTCACGATGCGGCTGATGCCCTCGGGGTCGTCCATGTTGTACCCCTTTACCAGCGTCAGGCGCAGCACCGTGCGCTCTGTCTACGCCTCACCGCCGCCTCCTCCGCCCACTCGCCCGCGCACCGCGTCCACGCAGCGGTTGAAGCGCTCCCAGTAGTCGCGGAACAGCGGGCGGTCGAGCTTCTTCAGCCCCTCCTTGGTGGAGCCGTCCACGGAGATGTAGAACTGCGTCACGGGTGGCACGCTGCGGATCTCGTCGGGGAACTGCGCGTTGGTCACGAGGAAGGAGGAGGTGCCGTGTCTACGCCTCACGCCAGGAGCAAGCCATCACTGGTGCAGCAGGTCGATGAAGTCGGCGATGTGGGGGTACATAATGGGCTCGCCCACCAGCGACAGCGCGCAGTGCCGGAACTGCAGCGCCTCGTCCACGCGCTCCTTCTTCACGCCCTCGCAGCCCGCGAACTGCTTCACCAGTCGCTATACATAACTCCCTCCACCTCCCGCCACGCGCTGGTTCGCGATCATCCCGTTGTAGATCTCCTCCGCCGAGTCCTCCTTCCACCGCCACGCGCGGCCCGTCGGGTTGGAGTGGTGGCGCCAGCAGAACAGACAGCGGTTGGCGCAGGCGATCGACGGCGACGCCTCCATGCACGACGCGCTGTTCAGTCCGTAGAAGGTGTGCTTGTAGCACGCGCCGTTCCCGCGCAGGTGCGTCTTGCTCCAGCGACACAGCTTCACCGCACTGCGGGTGAGGGGCATCCCACACTTTTACCTGTGACTGCCCACCACGGCGTAGCCCTGCTTCAGGAGGATGGAGCGCTGCTCGCGCGTCAGCATCTCCTTCGCCTCCTTCGGGTTCTGTGCGTCCGCGATGTCCTCCACGTCTCTTTCCTTGGCTGCCGCCTCTAGGCGTGAGGGAGCGAGATTGAGGAGTACTCGCTGCCGCACGCTCGCTCATCTCCTTCTCTTCTGCTTCTCTAGATTTTAATTAGGGATTGCTAGAATACCTCTCCTTCTCCCACACCTTCACCTTGCGACGAATCTTCATGGGAAGGTGTTCACGCAGCCTGACTGTGATTCGAATCAATAGAACTCACATTGCTAAAATGGTCTGCCTGTTCTCGTCGCTCACATTGTCACAGGTGCGGACATTCTCCTGAAGAAGCTTGACGATCCATACCACATCCAGTTCCTTCTAAACTCACAAGTAGATATGAATGTCACCTTGTCAATGGGACAGTGACCAAAGTCGTAGCGAATGAGCTCCTTCGCGCCGAGATTGGTCAGGTCCATTTGCAGGTTGTCACTACTCATTCAGTGGAGTGGATAGACATTACCAGATGATGCAGTCGCCACTTCCATCAAACAACACAGCCACTTCGAGTCCCTCCAGAATGTTGTGACTCACGCGATGGTCTGCGTCCAAATCCTGGATGTAGGTGAGCATTGCGCCATGATCCGCCACCTAGCTCTCACGCACTTCCATTTCCAATACATCCTTCGCCGCATCGTGCGTGTACAGAAAGAACAGAGCCGTTTCAAACTGCTTTAGCGCTGTCTGCGCGTAATACACCCCACACGCACCCATTACGTATTCCATCTTCTCGTTGATATCACACCGCGTCACGGACCATTTCAGTCCCTTCTGGATGCAGTTGTCCACAATCGACAGAACGCGGTTGGCTTCTGCGGTCACCGCCTCGTCCTTGAAATCGTAGCTACATGTCAATGCACGCACCCAAGGGAAACAAGAAGGCCACTTTGCGTTCCATTCGCTGAAGAGAAGAATGCCACTTTCTCACACATCACAAACAAACACACGCGACATAAAAGACAATCACTTCTCCAGCCCCTGCACTCTCTTCCCCAACGACATCGTTCGCTTCTCCTTCCTCTTCTCCACCTCCTTCTCCATCTCCTTCTTGCCCGTCGCCAGGTTGATCTTCGAGTTCTCCTTCACTCCATAGAAGCGCACACCCTTCGGCTTGATACGGTCCTTCTCCTCCTTCTCCTTTCGCTTCTTCTTGCCCACATACGCCTCCTCCTCGCTGCTCTCCGCCTCCTCCTCGCTCTCCTTCTTCTCCCTGTTCTCCCCGTCGTGCGTGTTCAGCAACTCGAAGTCCTCGCTGAACACGTCGCTCTCCGCCGCCGCCTCGCTCTCCTCCTCCTCCTCTCGCGACTGCCGACCGAAGCCCGACGCGTGCGACCGCCTGAAATCCTCGCTGTTCTTGTCGATCTGGAAGTCCTCGTTCTTGAACAGCGCGCTGAAACGCTCGTCCTGCGCCTCCTCCTTCTTCTCCCACTTCGCCGCCAGCTCCGCGTTCACCTCCGGCTTCTTGTGGTTCATCGTGATTCGCCGCTCCTTGCGCTCCTTGTCCTTCTTGCGGTTCTTCTCCTTCTGGTACTCCTCGTACATGCTCGGCTTCGCCACCATCTTCGCGCGCTGGTACAGCTTGTTGTCCATGAAGTACCCGTGCATGTACGCCTTCAGCGCCTCCGTGCCGATCAGGTTCTCCAGGCCCAGCTCGCTCAGCTCCGCACGTGTCACCTATTTCTCACGAATGACAAAAATACCCACGAATTTGTAGTCTTCGTACACACCGCCCTTTTCCTCTTCTAGCTCCTCTGCGAGGTTGTCGAGGAACGAGCACCAGCGAGGCGCCGTGCCCAGAGCGGGGATGAAGAAGGACAAGATCTTGGGCTGCTCCGCCGCCACGAACACCAGACCGCTGTTCGCAACGATGTTCATGTGGTTGATGTTGGATTCGGGCTCGAGGTTGCACAGGCACGCGCCTGTCTACGCATCAGTCGATGAACCCTCGCTCGCTCACCTTCAGGTTGCTTATCTTCACCGTCTTCTGGTCCGACGTGAGGAGGTGCTCGCCGCTGAACTTCATGCTCGTAATGGGCGTTTCGTAAACATGCTCCAGTTCGAGGAACGGCTTGTTGTTTCGGATGTCGAAGAGCTTCACGACGCCGTTCGCACTGCCCACGGCCAGCTGCATGCCATCATCGCTGAAACGGAGATCACGCGTTTCCGTGTCGAATATCTTCACACATTGCAAGCAGTCGCGCGTGCGAGAATCGTAACACTCGATCTCGCCGTTGATGTTGCCCACCGTGAGCATTTGGTGCACAGGGGCGATGACCACCTTGTTCAACTCGGAGCAGTGAGCCTGAATCGGCGCCATGAAGGTGCCCTGCTCCAGGTCCAGACGGTAGATCTCGTTGCTGCTGCCCACAGCGAACAGCTCACAGCGTTCCTAGTGTATGATAATGTTAAAGAGAAGCAGTACCTTATGATAGGTGATGTCGCGCCCAAACTTGGGAATGCGCGTTCTGTAGTGGAAGCCGTATCGCGCGTGGAATTCCAGGGTTCGGTCGGCGAGAAGGAACGCGAACTTGCTGAAATCGTCGGTCAGGAACTGGAACTGCACAATCTCGCAGTCCAGGTGGCGTCTGAACTTCTCGCTCATCTGCTGCGTTTCGTAGCACTTGATCATGGGTGGATACACGCCTAAGCACGTCAAGGGAGAGAATAGGAAGCGAACCCGTAGCAGCAATGTACTCCCCATCTTTGGACACTTTAATCTTTTGGCAGGCCTGGTTGAATTCGAAATCCTGGATCAACTCGATTCGAGTTCTGTATTCTTGTCGTTATCTCTCTCCATTCAATACGCATACCTTCGTCCTTCGCCAACTTTCGCTTCTGCGCTGCGGATAGGAACTAGGAGTGAAACTCGGGACTGGGAGCGGTACCTTGGGGAAGCTCTTTCCTGTCGATAGGTTGTAGACCTTCACACCGTTTGGATTGATCACTTCCATGGAGGTTGGCTATCCACAGAGAAAAGTGCGTTGAAAGGGGAGGGAGTTTCATTGACGAGAGAAGACGTGATTTGGTGAGACAAAACGCGTATAGAACAAAGAGGGAAGAATAGGTGTTGCTGGAGATTCTTGTGATGAGCAAGGGCTCCGATGTCTAGTGGTGAGGGAGGGGTGGAGTGCGTACCTCCAATGCATGTGACTTGTGTTACATAACTGAATGCATTTGGGAGACGCAAATCGGCGAGATTGGGCATATCTAGACATCACATCAGAATGAGGAGAATCACTCTCAAGAACTAGGCAGCTTGGAGCGTAAAACGAGAACCTGTCTTCTCCCTCCGCAGTAAGTGATTTGAGTTTGGGCAAGTCTAGTCAATCAATGCTCATTCATTTGCCCACGTCGCATTATCAATGCGTTAGCATCATCATACACGAATACAAGCGTGTCACGACCCAACACAACCACTTCCAGTTCAGGCAAGTCTAGTCAATCAGGCGAAGGATTAGAAGCCACTTTGAAAGACAACACGGATACAGTTCCCAAATGCTTCGTCACCGATCCTGAATTGTTTGAGAGAAGGCATATCTAGTCATCACTCATTCGTTCATCAAACACTCTTTAATTCAAAGACGGAACAATAGAAGAAATTCCAGCTATCCTTGCCCAACTCGCCCATCTCAATCACTTCCAATGCATCCACATTCTCAATCTCACACACAGTGTAATCAGAGAAGGAATAACGACCAATCCTCAACTCCTTCAACTTGGGACAGTTCTTCAAATAGAAATGACGGTTTGGATCCTCGCCCCAACCACTCTTCTCCTTCGTGAAGCTGTTCTCGCCAATCACCACACTCTCCAACTCCTTCAATCCGATCAACTTCACCTCGTCCACGCAGAAGCAAGAAATGTTCCCCACGACGATTCGCCTCACGCTCCTAAAGCAGCCAAAGTCCATGACAAGAAAGGACTCATCATTGCAGCAAGCATTGTCCAGAATGATCTCGGTTACCGCTAACTCGAGAGCGGTGAACTCCTGAAGAGTGGTTACGGTGGCACTTGGGTTGTGGTAGGGAATGTTGGATATTCCGCCAAGAGCACCAATGTCTACATGTGAAGAAGGCGAGAGAAAACAACTGTGAAATGTACAAGACACACTGCTCAAGAATGCTTTGGGAAGATCCACATCGGTGAGACTGGGCATGTCTATTCATCACTTCATCGTGGATGAGAATCACTCTCGAGAGTGATGTGACGAGGATTGTGGAAGGCAAGACTAAAGTTGCCAATCTCTTTGTCAGTCACTGTCGTGAGTGATGTGAGTTTGGGCAAGTCTAGGCAATCACACTTCTCAAGCAGAATCACTTCGCATGATGAGTGTGGTTGACTCCTCGTTTCTAAACATGAAGCTGTCATGACCCATTTGAATGGAAGTCAACTCAGGCAAGTCTATTCAATCACTCCCATCACAATCATTCACTCTCAAACACTACACGAGAACACAAAGGGAACGCGTTTATGCCAAACACAAGTGATTTGAGCAAAGGCATGTCTAGTCATCATTCTCTGTGATTGAGAATACTCTTCAACTCCAACGAAGCATAATGGAAGTTGTCACTCCATTCTTGTAAATCATTCATTTCAATCACTTCCAACGAAGGTGTGTCTTCAATCTCACATACAGAGTAGTCAGAGAAGGAATACGGACCAATCCTCAACTCCTTCAGTAAAGGACAGTTCTTCAAATAGAAATGACGATCTGGGTTCTCAATATAGCCCTTCTCTATTGTGAAACTCTCCCGCCCAATCACCACACGCTCCAACGCGTGTAACCCAATCAACCTCACTTCATCAACATTCCCGAAACAAGCATCACCCACTGTCAAGGATCTGAGAGGCGAGATCCAGCCCAGATCCAGCACACTCCACTTCTCAGAGTTGCAGCACCCATCCCCGATACTCAACTCTTCAATGTGGTTGTGAAGAAGCTCAGTCTCGTTGGTCATCCTCGCCAGCGGATCGAAGTGGCCACCATTCACCCATTCCCCGGAAAACACAACAGCACCCGTTCGGTCATACAGAACGCCTCGACCCCATCGCATGCCATCACACCACTCCCCCTCGTACTCGATTCTATCGATGTCGGCGTAGTACTTGCGACCATAACACGAATTCTTCTCGCCGACTCGGAATCCCTCGTACACTCGCTCATTGTGCGCATTGTACAACACACCCCAGCCATACGGCTCACCATCCAACACGTCACCCTCCCAACGATCGCCGTCCACACTCAAATCCACAATCTCGTTGTGCTTTCCTACATTCAATTCTACGCCTTCCACGCGTAACAATGCCTTCCTCTTCATGTCAGCAACCACTGCCACTCCACTATTCCACTCAACCATCACAGAATCGCTGATTCTCGATATACCTTTTATCATAAGGCACTCATTATCCGTATCATTACACTTCATCGCGCAGTAACTATACAGACAGTTCTGTGGGTCCATAAAGTGATTCAAGAGGTATTGAGAATCCCTCTGATGGACTCCACCAAGTGATGACGAGTCCTCTCCCATAATGAAATCAACAAATTGTTTCATGAAAGGAATCTACTCTTCACTCTGTTAGTCAGTACTCACCTCTAACACACTCCCTTCATGTGTTACATCGCTTCTATCCAAAACGACGCGACTTTGATCATCATTCTCCGCATTTGGCTCTCTTTTGCTATTTGGATCCCTTTTCACTCTCTGTTCTTCCAGTTGCTCACTTACTGACTCATCCAATACTCCATATCCTCTCCTAACTCTAATTCACTCATTTCCTTCCCTACTCATTATCTGGTATCTCGCTCATCTCATTCCCATCTCTGTAAGCAGATGCCATGAAAATGACTCAACGCAACACCCAACACTGACACATCTCTCCAACAAACACGCCACATTACACTTCTTTCTCCTCCTCAGCCACCGTCTCCTCCTTCACCTCCTGATCATACAGGAACCGACTGCGGAACGCATTCTCCAACGTCATGCCGCGCTCCGGAATGCCCGGAATGCCCCGAAAAACAGCCAGCAAGCACATCACGTCGCCAACAATCCTACACTTCACACCTCGCCGCATCGCCAACCGCTCTCGCCCCACCAGCGGCACCTCCTTCGGATTGATCGACTCGAACCGAGAGATGAAGAACAGCGTCAGCTCCGACAGAATGCTCGCGAAGATCGACTACGACTAAATCGGCCCGATTTCCGTCACTTGAATCTGGTCGTCAGGCAGGATCGGCTTCAGCTGGGAGAGCAACACCTCCACCTTCTTGATCAGCGTGTCCATGTACGGTGACGGCGATGAAACGCCCTCCGTCCAGTCCACCTTCTACTCCTGAACACCTCCGACCATCGCCACCTCAATCTCACTGCACGCCTTCTCGCCCACACTGCGGATGATGTCGGGGAACTTGGCGAAGAGCTGCGTGCGGTGGTCCTCGTACAGAACCAGCAGTCCCTTCATGAGTTCGGTGAGTACCTTGTGCTGTGTCGCGGGGATGAAGAGAATGAGTGCTGTCTGCACCAGCGTGATGAGATCCATGCAGGCTCCGAGACACTGCGTGGCGAGCGCTTCGCGTCAATCCTCTCCTCCACGCTTACCCAGGTGACGGGCACTGATGCGCTTCAAGAAGCCCTGCGACACAGCGCCGGCGTTCAGCACCAGCGACCGCGAGGAGGAGTTGTACAGCTTGAACAGGTCCAGCACGCGATGCATCACCTCGGGTCCCAGACCCTGGAAGGAGCGCGCGTAGAGCAGGTAGTTGAACACCATGCGAACCAGCTCCAGCAGCGAGAAGGTGACGCAGAAGGAGCGGCTGCCGATCACCAGACGCGGGCGCGCCGAGATCACATCTACACATCACAGTGCGTGGGGGAGTCAACCTGACGCGGAGGATTGTGTGTTGAGTCCAGCCGTCTATGCATGACGCGAACACACGACACGCACCCGAGGATTTGCCTGCAGCTGCGACACCTCGTTCTGGATCGTGTTCGACACCAGCGAGGGCTTCCACAGCTCCTCGTGCAGCAGACTCTGCAGGTGGATCAGCTGGTCCTTGTGCACGAACTCCAGCGAGTCGCGCGCCTGTCGCAGCAGCGTGCCCAGCAGCAGCTTGCCCTTCGTGCCGTACAGCTTGCCCGCCACCGCCACGAAGTCCATGCAGTGGTCCCACACCTGCCGCAACTCCTCGATGGACAGCTGGGCGTGGACCTCGCCTCGCGCCTCCAGCAGCGTGCCCAGCAACTGCTGCATGTGACTCCACGTGTGCGCGTGAAGTGTGGTGAGCGTCTGCTGTAGCGTGGCTTGCTCTGTGGCGGTGATGCACAGCACGTCCTCCACGGATAGGCCCTGTGTGAGTGATGATGCTTGGAAGGGTGTCTGTTGTGTGGGGATGGTGGCGAGGATGTTGGTGGAGACGATCATCACGTGACGACTGCGCGTGGCGATCTTCAGGAACTGCTCGAACAGGATGTCCAACATCCCGATGAAGTCGCGATGCGGCAATTGCTTGATGCGCGCTGGATTGGTTCCTCTACCCCTGAGCGCCTCCTCCTGTCCCCACGCGTCCTTGCCGATGCAAATCGCCATCACGCTGTTCATCACCTCCTTCAGCTGCTCCTCCGCCTTCGCGCGGTACAGCTCCAGCGTCTTCAGCAGCCACTTCAGGTTCAGCAGCTCGTAGAACACGGGCGTCAGCTGCTGCTCCAGCGACTGCCCCTCCTCCTCCATGTCGTTCAGACACAGTCGCACGAAGTGGTCCCCCAACTTCTTGCAGAGTAGCTCCTGCGTGCGGTCCAGGACTGTGACCACGCCACTCAACGCCTTGATGCCGCCCAGGTCGCCTCGGAGACAGCTCTTGCACTGCTGGATGCACTTGAAGGACTCCTCGTAGCAGTTCCTGCGACTCACGCACTGCTGCGAATCTCACTTGTTCAGATAGAATCGCGCCTTGTCGAGCGTGTTGCGGATGCTCGCGATCTGTTCTGTCTAGCGGTGAGAGAGTGAGATGAACGTCACCAGACGCTGCACCTTCTTCAGGTTGCTGATGCGACGCGCGTACACGGGAATCAGGAGAGGAGGGATGGTGTGCTTTTCCTCCACCGTCTTCATGGTGTGTCTAGGTGAGATGCGAGTGCCATTCCCAACTTGAGGTCGCGGATGGTCTGCAGCGTCTCGTTCACTTGCAATTGGAAATCGCGCAGTTGTCGAATGGCGGAAAAGAGAGAGTCCGACTGGATGCTGATTTGCTCGTTGAGACAGACTTCCACGAGGTCCAAGTAACCGGAAAGCTGTACGTCAGATATGGAGTGAAGTGCCCACTTTGTAGTTCACCACCTTGAAGTGTTCGTTTGGATCCAGCACCACGCTGAACATGACGGGATCCGACAGGTCGAAGTCCTTGTCAAAGAAGATCTACTCGCGTTAAGCACTGGATGGGAAACGACTTGCGGCACAGAGTCGAAGCAAATCTGCAATTCGACCTCGCAGTCCGCAACACTCTTCACCTGCTTCTTCTCGTTCTCCAATTGGTGTTGCACGTTGTAGAACTCTTCCTGCAGCTACAGATCACACTTGACACGCACACAGCGACCTTGTTCAATCGGTTGAAGTACAACTGAAAGTGGTGTGCCAGCGATCGCAAACCACTCGTGTCCCGCACATAACCGTAAGGCTGTGAAGAATACCCTCTAGACGACGATGAGAATGGAATTATCAGTTGAAATGGATAGGAGTGGATAGGAACACATACGATTTGCGGTATTTGGGGTCCAAGGTCACCGATGAGAGATTTGCGTTATCCAAATAGGACGAGGAAGACAACTTCTTTCTGACAACAGTGGAGATCTTCACGTTGTGCAAGGAAAACTTGATGCTGTCTACAATCACGCATTCCGGTCGCTACACGTACCTTCGATTGGACGCGACATACCGTGCTCGCTCTCCCAATTTGAGTGTGAACGGAGATGGATAATGAGAGAGGCGGAAATGGAGCCGATTTTGGGTGGGAGTCAAATCAGGTGTACGACATTCACAAGTGAAAGAAGAACACATGGAGTTGACAATAGAAGCGTACAAATCCCCTTTCACTTCCCATCAGAGATGCACGGGAAAGAACACAATCAAAACACTCATTACAGATAGCACTCTTCGTACGCCCTTCAACCACAGGGATCCCCAATTCAGAATGTCATTCTGCTAACCACAGGAATGGTTCTCTGTACTATACTACTATCATGTAAATCATCCTGCGCATTGGTCACGAGTTAGGGGCGGTATTACTGTCAAGTGTTGCTTTGGCATTTTCTCCCTCCATCTGTGATGTGGGCAATCTCAACACAACATGTGAGGTGAATTCGGTCCACGACTTTTCTGTTTGAGTTGTGTGTTTCTTTGAAGTGCAGAAGAGCGAGAATTCCACATTTTCCTATAGTGGAAAGGGTAAGATACTATTCCGCTGCTCCGAGAACAGCTGCGGCGCAATCCTGTGTGCGCGTGAGAACTGTTCCATATCGTTTGTGATCGACGACTCGTTCATGATGGAGAACATGACGTCAATCAGGGTAGCATTGTTCGCAGGGGTTCATTCTAGGCGTCCACGATTAGCATCAAGGCATACTCCATATTGCTTGACGCGAATTCGACATTCGATGCATCGGAACTGGGCAGCACGGAGGGCCCTGGAAAGGGCGATTACACAAATGGAGCGAGCTATGGCGGTTCTGGAGGACAGAACGTGGACGACGTCTTCTCGTATGCGACGGACGCCTCGGGTATCATCGGAGATCCTCTGAATGAGTGATTCCTTCCGTTGTCGCGTCACTCCTAGGAATGTTTCCTTCTTAGTGGGCTCGGGAACGGGAAGGCACGGCGGAGGACGCATTTGGCTCGAGGCCAATGTCATCACCATTTTGGGAAGCGTGTATGCCAACGGTGAGGACGCCAACTACATCGGTGCGGGCGGAAGTGGAGGCAGCATTATCATGCGATCGAAGGAGATCATTATTGACCGTCGCCGCATCGCCTTCCTCTCACGTCTAGAAGACGCACACGTCACAGCCATCGGCGGAACAGGCAACCCCGACACGGACGGCGCACCGAACTGGGGCTACGCGGCAGGCGGCGGAGGTCGTGTCTTCCTTCGCTACGAGTTGCTCAACTGTGCCAATTACGACGCGATTTCCGCGTAACTCCTCGCACTCGAATCCACTCTAGATACGGCGGCTTGTCGTTTGGCGGGAAGCGCGGGCTCATCGGAGGCGCGGGCACGATCACGCACTTCATTTCCTTCCAGAACGTATCTGTGGGCGCTCGTCTGCCGCCTCACCGCTAGAACACGTACTTAACCGTGGACAATCGGAACACCAAGTCGCCCGCGGGCACGCCACTGTTCCTGCGGAAGGAGAGCATCACGGGATTGACGGTGCAAGGAACCGCGGTTATTTTCATATCGCCGCTGCAGCTGAGCTACGGTCCGGCGATCGGTCACCTAAACCGAGGCTTCAACGTGAAGAACGGTCGTGTGTATACGCTATCGGACGAGTTCGAGCTGTCCATTCTTTCTCCCGTGATCAGCATTCTGCAGGTGCGTGCCCGAAATCGAGGTGATTTCTAGAACTCGCTGCTGAACGCGAAGAAGAGCGTGGAGATGAAGTGCGACGAGTTCAAGTTCTCCCAGTCGACGGTGAAGTTCGGGGGACGATTCCACCTGGAGTGCGACAACGACGTGAAGATCGACGGGACGGTGTCGGACGAGTACACGTCGGAGTGAGTGGTGGAGAGCGTGTGTGAGGGGTAGCAGTCAGCTGATGGTGGAGTCGCACGGCGTGATCACCATCAGCGGGTCGCTGAACTCGGAGTTCGTGTACCTGCTGTCCAACAACAGCGTGGTGGTGGAGGGCTCGATCAAGTCGCAGCGCAGCGACTGTCTCACAGAGCGCGTGTTCGTCGCCACAGTGGCATTACAGCTTCCGACTCACAGCTAGTACGACGACTTCCTGGCGAACCGGACGGTGTTCGAGGCCAACGCCACGCACCACTACGTGCTCCTGTAGCCATGTGACGCGCATGTGACGGATAGAGTCGCGCCGTCGATCCTTCTCGAGACCAAATCGGAAGTGGAGGGCGGCTCCATCTTCGTGTGCTCGCGCGAAGTCACGGTCAACGGCATTATCGACGCGTCGGGCGTTGTGCGTGTTCTTTACGGGCCTTATGTGCAGGGCTGTCCCAGTGGTCGCGGCATCTCGCCGGGTCATGCGTCGAAGAAGCCGTTCGGTTGCGCAGGAGGTGGCGGACATGGCGGGAAGGGCGGGAAGGGCGGCGATCCCGAGGGAGGGAACGGCGGCGACGTGTACGACGAGCAGAACTATCCGCTGATCATGGGCAGTGGTGGTGGCAGCGTGAGCCAGAGTGGCGGACCCGGCGGTGGTGTGATCGTCATCATCAGTAACGTGACGCACATTCTGGGTCGGGCCAGTTGTCTTTCTGTCCCTTCGTGAGGTGTAGTCATCTCGTCCGATGGAGGTGTTGCCACGGCGGAGAATTCGGGAGGCGGGTCTGGAGGCAGTATCTTCATCCAGTCCAACACGCTGGTCTTCCACGGCGCGGTCCACGCCAACGGTGGCAATGGTGGCGAGAACGGCGGAGGTGGTGGCGGTGGCGGCCGCATCATGTTCGTGATGAACACGACGCAGACGGTGACGATGGACCAGTTCGACGGCGAGTACAGCGCGATGGGAGGTCACATGGGCAACCATACGTCTGTGGCACGTGTTGGTGGTGTTTCGCGAATGAGTTTCTCTGGTGGTGTTTCGCGTATGAGTCTTTCTGGAGGTATTGCGAGACACTCATCTAACAACACCACGAAGAGCGTGTTCGACGGCGAAGACGGCACAGTGTGGACGTCGCTGGCTCCCTGCCTGCCCGGCTATGGCACGATCTTCTGCACGCAGTGCTCCGCGGGCACCTACAAGATCGAGGAGGACGTCTCCACGTGCCTGCCCTGCACGAACGGTCCCGCACACTCCACCTACATTGAAGAGGGCTGCAAGTCGGAGATCTGTCCCTACAAGTGCTTCGTCGGATATCGTGGCAAGGACTGCCTGACGCCGTTCGACGAGTTCGTGCGCCAGTTCGGAGGACCGATCGTTCTGGTGATCTTCATCGTCGTCGCGTTCATCGTGGTCTGCGTCACCACGCTGCTCACGATGAAGTTCAACCGTTCGCGTGGCTGCTTCTCCTAAGTCGTAGGCATGCGACTGCGCCAGTACCAGCAGCTCGAGCAGTCGGTGCCCACGGCGTGGTACGCGCAGGATATCGACCGTGTGCGGCAGAAGCAGAAGGTGAACTCGCACTACCTGACGAACGCGACGCTGATGGAGCACGTGGGCCGCATCTACCTGAACGGCTCGAACACCTTCACGGACCCGTGGCGCATTCCAACACGCCCGCCAGACTACCTGCTGCCTCTGATCTTCATGCCCGAGTACGAGGAATTCCGCGACGAGATGAACCGTCTGTTGAGTTACCACTCCTTCCTGAACGGCTTCTTGTGGCGTGTGAGGCGTCGCTCTCATGATTAGACTCTCGCTCGTCGCGCTCATATTCCCGCCACTCTCCTTCTGGCTGTCGCACTACCTCCACAAGCGCAAGGCGCTCCTCTTCGAGTCGTACATCACGTCCGGCACGCACTTCTTCCTGCGCGGTCCGCGCGCGCAGGCGCTGTTGGAGAGTGTGAAGTGCGGGTACGACGACAAGTACTCCATCGCCTACATCGATTTGCTCTATCTGGAGAACACGCCCATCCCCGAGGGCATCACGGTGGGATCCCCCGTTCTTCCAGTCATGCTTGCCATCAGCGGTGAGGGCACTCTCCTGAACCCGTACACGTTGGGTGGGTTGTGGAGCGTGGCGTGACTGGGTAGATCTCTCGGACGTTCTCGTGTCGTCCATTCCCAACTGCAAGGACCTGCAGAAGTTCGTCGACAAGGAGTACAAGCACTTCCTGCTGGAGCTGAACATCTACCTGCGCGCGCTGCAGCACGTGGAGATCAAGACGCGAAGCGACGTGATCGAGACGAGAGTGGGTTAAGTCAAGTCCAGTGAGGCGTAGGAGAACATGAAGGAGATCATGAACCTCTTCCACACCAACAACCCACACTACCAGTACCTTCTCTCTGCGGGCATTCGCGTACGCCTCTCTCTCCTCCCTTCAGCGTAGCTCGACCTCATCGTCGCCTGGCCGAACTACGTGTCGCAGTCCTCCGTGCAGTCGCGTGGGTCCAGCATGCTTGCGCTGCTAGTCTCAGCGTACCGCAACCAGAACTCGAGCCTGCGTCGCCGCGACTCCATGCACCTGAAGAAGCCGAAGCGTGGCATTCGGGACCGCGCGCTGTACTCGTCATACCGACGCGGTGGCTGGTTGAAGGGAGTTATTATGGAGTAGAGAACGCCAAAGAGACCTTCTCGAGCGGCGACTCGCCCTTCGCGCCGTCGCTTCTGCCGGAGAAGTCATCGATTCGCGACGTACGCGGTCCTTCTTGCTCTCCATTCTAGGACGCACTGAACCGCCGCGACCCCGACCAGACGCTGAGCGCCTCGCCGTCCGTCCAGCAGTCCAACTCGCTCTTCGACACGGACCTGCCCTGCAAGGCGATCTACATCACACAGCCCTTCTCGCCCGACCAGATCCAACTCTCGCGTTCCTTCCACACGCTGCTCTATCGCTTCTTGATGAAACGCCCGGTGGCGCCGAAGAGCATGAGCGTCCGCTTCGTGGTGAAGTACTGTTTGATGCTGCTGTCGCTGCTCGACCTCTTCTGTGGGAATGGGCGCGATGTCTCATGAGTAGTCGTCTGTCTGCTGAGCGTGAATATGTGGTGTTCCGATCTTTACCACACCTCGACGTGCTCGCCCATCGCTGTAGTTGTCGCCTATTCGCTGTTAGTGTGATGATCCACCTTGACTCGCTAGTTTCCCGCTGTCGATTATCTTGGCTCCGCTCTCGTCCTTTATCGCGGCTACGACGTACACGTATAGCTTCATTCGCTATGCCGTGTATTTGCTGCTGTTCTCGATTCCATCCGTGGCGTCGATGCTTTTGTTTGCGGGAGTCACTCCGTACCCTGGAAAAGCGACCTTGATGATCGCGTTCCTGTTGCTGTTGAAACTAGTTGAGTATAGAGTGGGGGAGAACGAAAGGAGTGAGGTGTAGCTTTTGGAGAGCTTCCTGGCCATTATGGAGACGAAGAACAAGATTGAGGGGAAGAAGAAGGAAAAGGAGTTCCGAAGGACGTTCTCCACTTCTGACATGGGACTGTAGGGCGTGCGAAGCGGGGTTGAGTGTAGAAACCGTATTCCGTCAGCCAACTCGATTGGCATGGTGGTGCGACAGAAGTACGGAGAGTCCGCTGACCTTTTAGTGTGATGGTATGCGTGTTTGTTGTCGATGCACTGCGCTCTTCGTTTTGAATGGGCAGGAAGGGACATCCGTGCGAAGCACGCATAATCCCGTTTCAAACGATGACGCCCAGCGAAAGAACGCGACGATCGAGTGAGAAGAAACACTAGTGAGTGCAATGGGCGGAATAATCTAACAGGCTCATTGCATTTATCATTCACTCTGAAGGTATAAAGTTGAAATGGCTGAAGTTGACGGTGAAAATACGATTGTAGACAAGGCTCTTGAGACGGGAAAGAAGGCCGCTAGTGCTGTGGGCTCTGGTATCAAAAAGGCTACCAACCTTGCTGCGGATAAGTGCACGATTGTTCAGCGCGCTCACGGGTAGGATCAGCACCGCAAAGGGATCGACCATGGTCACCGTGATGAGATACGGTAACATTATCCTCGGCGTCGCTCTGATTCTGTGCTATCCCTTCGGTCTCCTGACGAAGAGGATCACTCTTGGGTTCACATCCACGTTCATGATGGTTTACTGCATGTAGTGTTCTCGTGGCGTGGGTTGATCGTAGTGCCTTCTCCTGTCTTCTTGTTTTCTTTGAGAGCGGTCTGGGCAAGTTCGAGGACTTCATTCGCAAGTACTTCGGCTTCATGTATTCCTACATGGGACGCACTCTCTTCACTCTCTTGTGCGTCGTCGCCGCCTCCACTCATTCGTAGCACTGTGGCCATGGTCTTCGGCTGCACGAACAGTGAGAACAAGATTTCGCTGATGAGTATTATTGTGGGCACGATCGGCATCATCTTCTGCATCTTCTCGTGCTTCGTCGTGTGCAAGCATCCTGCCTTCCAGAAGGGTGGTGAGTTCTACAAGGATCCCGCTGAGATCACGTCTGGCGTTGCTGCCGCTCCCGCCAAGAAGGCGACTGCTGCTGCTCCCGCTAAGAAGGCCGTAGGCGAGTGGGGTGGGAGTGAGCTGTAGGCTGCTTACGAGGCGAACCCCTTCGAGTCCTCGAGCGATGACGACATTCCTTCCGCCAATGTGCCCGGAGCGAAGGCTCCTAAGAAGGAGGCCAAGAAGGCGAATAAGAAGGCGGCTCCTGTTGATAACCCCTTCGAGGATGACAATCCTTTTGATGACTAAGCGTAGGCTTTCAAACTGTTGCAATCTTGTGTTTGTTATGACTCTCGCAAGAACGCTGCAGCACTCGCTGTGGCTGGTGTTGCCGTTGCTGCTGTGCTTGTCGCTGCTTGCCAGCTGGAGCGTAATGCAACGGTCCTTTCGTCCTCCCCGGGTTCGAGAGCCTGCATTCATCGTCTCAAAGATGTACAAGGAAAGTGAGCAGCGCTGATCGCGTAGAGAGTACGTGTACGACGAAGTTGAGTCTCCTCAGCCGTATCCCCAAACTACGGAAGCTGTTCAGGTGAAACGGAGTGAGGAAGTCACTTCAATGGCTACGGAACCCTTAACAACACCCCCTCCTCCCATTCCTCCGACAACGCCTCTTCCTTCGACTTTTCCAGCAACAACCCTCCCTGCAACTTCCGCTGCTGCGGTGGAAGCGACTGCAACAGTGTCGTCAGATCCGTCATCACGACCTCCTCGGAAGAGGAGGAGAATCAAGCGGTTTGGAGCATCGAGTGACAAGAAGCTGGAGGAACCGGAACAGAGCACGGAGAAGCTTGCCGTGGGGATCAATGACGTGGTGTATGACCCCATCACGTTCACAACGAATCCGGTGGAAGAGGTGGTATACACGAAGGACGGAACCCTCGATCTGGCGAAGAACCGAATCGACTTCGCGAAGGAGAATTGGTACGAGCAGTTTCAGTACTACCGCGAGTTGCTTGCACAGCAGGGCACGCTGAACACGGAGGAGCTGGAGGCGTGGTGGCGGAAGAGCGATGGAGAGACGGAGGGGAAGTTTACCGTGAACTACGCCATTCTGACGAATGCGTGCATTAACCCTCCGGACAACCTGGTGGTTCTCCACGGCGACAAGGGGAAGGAGGCGATCAAGGAGGCGCGCGAGACGCTGAAGACGAAGGACTTTTACTGTGGGAGGGAAATGCCGTTCTCAAGCCGTAGTCAGTCCCGTGGACACGCTCGACCAGCACCTCGCCAAGAGCCAGCTGCACAAGCAGGGCAACCACACGGCCGTCGTGCGTCCTCGCAGCTTTGGCAACATCTATCACTTCTTGGAGGGATCGAGTCAGTTAATCCGTCTTGCCATGATGCCGTACCTGTTTCCGCCTGTAGGCGTGTTTTCGTTTGCTTAGTGCGCAGATCTCGCACATTGTGGTTTCGGGGCAGAAATCGCCGTCTTTCACGAAATGGCACGGTTTCATGGAATACGTGTATTTGGACCTATTTTCGCAATCGACGCGACCTACGATTCATTTCATTCAGAATGATGCTCTCCTGAAACCGCGCAAGCTATTCTGTGATCAATTCCTTGTGGTGCTGCGAAATTGGGATTCCGAAGGAGCCGGTGATTTCATTCCACAACCTCTAGCTGTGGACATGGTGCGAGCCGCGGCGTACAAGAGAGCGGGCGTAAAGCCTGTGATGAAGACCGTTTCATCGAAGCTGAATCTGGTTCAGGTGAGTCGCGTGACGAAGCGAATGATTCTGAACGAGCGGCAGCTGCTAGCAGCGCTTCAGGAGAAGTACAACGACACGGTTTGGTTTGAAAGAGGGTCTCATCCACAGATGATCATTCAGTTCACTGTGCTGGAAAGAGAGTCGGCTGCGGACCAGGTGAAGCGGTTCCTCGCTGTTGACATTCTGGTGGCCGCGCACGGAGCGGGTCTGACGAATACCATCTTCATGCTGCCGAACTCCTATCTGATCGAGCTGATGCCGCCGTATTGGTATTTGGCGTGCTACAGAAGATTGGCGGAGGATGCCTCCATCGGATACAAGATGTTGAGGGCGAAGGGGAAGAAGGGCCCGCAGTGTGACAAGGACCCATCGTCGCTGCTGTGTCAGCAGAAGGGGATTCGGGATCGTAACTTTAACACGTCGATTCCTGACGTGGTCAAAACGGTGGCGTACGCTCGTGGTTATGTGCTTCGGAGGAAATACCGTGTTTAGTTTTTGGTTAGGTTTTGCGTCGTGTTTGTTCTGAGCGGCATTGTTTGTCCCCGATGAGTGATGAGAGGGAGAAGATTGAGAAGGAGAACGCCGACTTAACCAAGATTGAGAAGAAGTCGGAGATGGAGGTGGAGTCCATTCGTCTGCGTCTTTCGGAGCTGAAGACGCAGTTGGAGTTGAAACGGAGCTCGATTCCGCAGTTACAGAGGGAACTGGAAGAATACATACAGAAGAAGGTGGAGATCGAAAGGGAGGCCGAATCTGAAATGCAGCGTTTGTTCCGGAGTAAGAGTGTGCTCGTCCCTTCCGAAACGCCGCAGCAAGTGACGGAATCCTTCGCGGAGACCTTTCTGCGGAGTAGCAAGAAGAGCGATCGGTCGTTTCAGTTCCTCTCCTTCCCGCAGTGCTTGCTAGACAAAATCCAAGAGGAGGAAAAGCGCGTGCAAGCAGTTTCGGGAAGGAGGGGGTACGACAGAGCGGCAGTGGAGCGAATGATGCAGAACATACGGAGTCTCTTCGTGAAGGCGACCTTGCAGAAACCAGCCGCTTCCGTCAACATCCGTGCGCCCTTCCAGAGAGGCGTTCTCACGCCCTATTCTTACGGTATATGTTGATGCTATTCTTTAGGGATAGAAAAGGCGACAATCGGAAGCGTTCGCGAAGAAGAGGAGAATGAAGAGGTGATCGAGGCGCCCGACAGCGACGACTGCAACATTCCTCTTGACATGAGCACGCCTGTCTTCAGCGACCTTTCGCCCCGCTCCCTGCTGCAATCGGTGTATTCGATCCTGACGAAGGACGCGAACGACATCCCTCAAATCCGCCGCGAGCTGAGCGTAGCCGCACTGTATCCTGATCACGCGTAGAAGCCCGTGCCCTCGCTCTCTCGCTACAACGTGGACGAGGCGGTGAAGTTCGTGCTCTCGAAGCTGGACGCGAACCGTCACAGCGACTTCCTCTGGCTGTTGTACGTGAAGCTGTTCCTCGCGCTGGGCGTGGATCTGCAGGAGAAGACGGTGTGTTCCGTGTTTGATGGGTGCTTGGAGAACGTGGCGAGGCAGGACGCCTTCTTGTTCTACTTCATTCTCGTGCTGGGGTCGAGCAACGGCGGTGAAGAGAAGATCGAGGGGTACTGGAGACGACTGTTGTGTTGTGAACAGGCCGATTCCTCCTTTCTGTTTGGCTGTTGTGTTGTGTTGCGGGCTCTCCACCCGGCAGTGCTGCAGCGCACCGATCGTGACGCGCTCTTCGCCCGTCTGCACCCGAGTCACCGACGCTATCTTGGTGAGTTGATGGAGACGGGCGTGTTGCTGCCGCTGTCGCTGACGACGCACTGTCCGGTGGAGGCGGCGTGTCGTGTGCTGATGGATCGGTGGATGGAGGGAAGAGAGGAGAGGGAGAGAGAGGGAGATGTGAAAAGAGAGGTGGAGGGAGATGTGAAAAGAGAGGTGGAGGGAGATGTGAAAAGGGAGGTGGAAGGAAGAGAGAAAACGGACTTGGAGGGAGATGTAACAATGCTCCTAAACCAATACCCTTTTCTGAGCAAGAAGAACGACGATGTGGAGTGTGTGTGTGGGAGCGCAAACCAGAGCCACGCCGGCTGGTGCGCCGTGCTGCTGTTCATTCAATCCTCCACCCACAACCAGCCCATTGATCCGTTCTTCCTGTTCTTCGACTCGTATGGGCGCAAGCTGGAGAAGGGTCAGTTCGTCGACACAGCCTTCTCTATCTTCCAAGCCGTTCCCCTGCTGCACGCATTCATGCACCCCAGCACCGTGTCCTCCGTGCTGAAGCGAGTGTCTCCTTCTCCGCTGTCGCCGCTCCTGATCGAGCCAGAAATAGTGTGTCTGTGCCACATGCTGGAGGAGTACTCGGTGCAGCTGGAGGACTGGACGGCGGCGCGCGAGGAGCAGATGAAGGAGGTGAGTCGTGTGTTGCGGAGACGGCTGAAATACGCGTTTGAGAACCCACTGAATCGCGGCTCTTCGTGGCAGTTGTGCGTGATGTGCCTTCTCTATTTGGGCGTGGAGCTGTACTTGAACGGGTATGAGCGGTTCGTGTGGGAGTTGAACAGAGTGATGCGTGGCGTGAGTGGCGACTCGATTCTGTGGACGTTCTATGTCGTGCTGATCATGAACATGCCCGTGTTCCGCCTCAATCGCGCGTATTTGACCGACCTGACGGAGCTGCTGAAGGACAAGACGCTGTACCTTAAGGAACAATCGATCGAGTCCCCTGTTTGGAACAAACACGCCACTCTTTCTCTTGTTGAACGATCGGTTCTGTCGCGGACTCCACAGACTCGTTGTCCTTGAAATCGATGGAGTAGGAGCCGAAGAACAGCATCATGGACACCACGAAGAGCCACTGCGCAATGCCAGCTAGGTTGAACGCGACATGCGACTGGTCGTGACATCACCCAATCATCCCTACGCTTGTGCCGGACACGTTGCTCGCTGGGTGGAAAATGACGGAGAAGACGAGCGCGGCGAACATGCCGTACAATCCCAAGTGCTTCAGCACCACGGACTTCCTGGAGTAGGTGTGGTCCTCCGTGTGACGAATGAAGAAGCACACGATGAAGGCGTGGATCAGAGAGAGGATGAACAGCACTACGGCAGATCCCTAGAGGTCAGGAGGGATCAGAACCACCACCTGGTGAACAATGCTCCAAACTGTTTCCTTGGCGCCTTCCTACGATGGTGAAGGAGATACGGATAGTACATCCAGAATATCGGCTTGGAGGGGAATCACGGCTTGAATCGTGAGGAAGAGAGGGCACCACAGCGCATACACCGTTGCTCTGTGCATCCACTTTTGAGAGTACTCATCCCGTTCCCTAGGAGTGAGACAGGACAATCGAAGCCACAGTCTGTGCTTCTGGAAGGAGTGCCTTCTGATATAGAAGAAAGAGACGAAGAAGCACACGGCTCCCAATGTGAAGAAGAGGGCGTAGGTAATGTGTTCGGGCATTCTGTAGCCGAGGAAGGATATCGGCGGGAAAATGAACCACTGGGGCAAGTGGTGATAACACTTCACGATGATATAGCAGCAGCAGAATGCCAGAATACAACACGCACATCCCACAACCGGCAAGTAGCTAATTGGAATGGGCGTGCAAGGAGAGGTACGTTAGAAATGGAGACAGCGTACTCATGGGGATTGTTGTTTTTCTGTGTGTCCTCTCCGAGTGGAGCACGTGGGTGTGTTATCGCATTTCTACTTCAGCGCTCTCCTTCCCTTGCTCTTCGTCCGATTCCAGAATAACGGTCGATTTTTGGCACTCCTTCGGGTTTCCTTATTGCGTTGTCTGGTGCGTGGATGAAGCGCAACTCCCCCTCGTTCAACCCTTCCTACATTATCAAGACGATTCCGAGTTCTGAGAAGACGCACGCGCGTGGTCAGACGCAGAACAAGGAGCGATGTCCAAACGATGTTGGCAACACGTACATCACGGTGCCCGTGTACAAGAAGAACGAGACGTTTACAAAGAAGCAGATCAAGGATGCCTCGACCATGTACACGATCTGCGGCACGTCTTCACACTCCTTCGTGATGGCGCTGAAGTCGGACCCGTCGATTCATATAGCGGTTCCATACTACCGCACATGCGAAGCAAACGTGAACGGAAAGCAGTACGTGACCGTGTCCAACTTCTTCCCCTTGTCGACAGTGCAGGCAACGCCGCCTCCCGGGGTGAATGTGTAGGTGCTGGCGTTTTATTCAACTGTAGAATCGGCCAGACGGCGCAGTTGCTCGCTGTGGACAGCAAGAGCTTGAAGAACGTCTTTGTGTATCCCGAGCCTGACAAGCGTGTGTACGCGCAGCAGCAAGCACAAACGATCCCATCCTCTCTCGTGAGGAGACAGAGCTACTCGAATGGCGGACTGTCGTCGCAGACAGGCATGATGAATCCGAGTCAGAAGTCGCGCCTTGTGCACTCGGCCGGATCGTCTCCTCTCCTTCACAACCAGCAGGGCGTTGAAATGGCAAGCAAACGAACGCGGATGAACACGGAGATGCTTCCTCCCACTCCCTCCTTCTGGGACGGAAACACGTTCACATGCTCCCACACGCGGATACCGCACGACGACAATGACGCGTTGCAGTCCTTTTCGAGAGAGAGTGTGGAGGACGGCGAGTTGATCGCCCGGCTGCTGAACTACGTGAACCAGAAGGGATTCCTAAAGGTGGACGTTGCTTTTACTTCACTGCGTTTACGCGTAGGAGATCGGAAAGGTATTCGGAGGAGAGGAGGGAAATGTGATTCGACTTGCGAACTTGTTGGCTACTCTGCACATCTTTCAGTTCATGGTCCCGGCGTCGCAGGAGCCGAATGAGGGCATGTACATCCTGTACGGCGCGAAGGATCGTGAGCGATACAACTACCCTGAAGATACGATCACATTTGACCGATTGCGGGAGTCGCAGAGAGAGGTGGATCTGTTGAAACAGCGCGTCAGCATACTGGAGCGCTTGATGTTGGAATGAGGGAGATGTGTGACGTACAGGAACAACTCGCCACCGGAAGTGATTCTGAGCTCCATCCAGCAGGCGGACCCAACGATTATGAAGAATCCCTTGTACAAGCAGCTGATGTCCATTCCGCTGTTCTCCGATTATCTCAAATGATCGCGCTTTTGTTGAGGAAACACGCGAAAGAAACTAAACTACTCTTTCTTGCTCTCCTTCTCCTTCCTCTTTTCGACGGCGATTTTGTGCTTGTTCGACTTCTCCACCTTCTCCAAGTACTCCTCGTCCTCCTTGCGGCTGTGGGCGAACTCGGACTTCAATTTGTCCATGCGCAGCCGCTTTTCGTAGGACAGCATTTCCTCGAGCTGCGGCCACTTGAAGCCCTTCAGATACTTCAGCGTCCAGAGGTAGTCGTGGAATTCGGACTTCTTCTTCCCTCCCACAATTCTGCCGTTCAGCTGGGCCACGCACGTCTTGGCGTCGTTCTTGTCCTCAAACTCCACCCACCCCTCGACAAATCGCTGTCTCTTGTGGGAATTCGGGTGCTTGCGATGGTACGCCTCCGACTTCTCGTCGCCCACGATGAAGCTGCGGTTGATCTTGCCGTACTGGCCCAGCAAGTAGATGATCTTCTGCCAAGTCATGTAGGGAGGAATGGAACTGAGATATATCTACCGATCAATTCGTCTATGTGTACCTACAACGCCCGTTCGCTTGATTTTGTTGTTGAACTCGGCAATGGCTTCTTCGGAAAGCGGCTTCATCTCTCCCAGCACCTTCTTTGAGGAATTGTGCTCGTCCGATTCCACGTCGGAGGATTCCTTCTCGCTCACTTCCTCGTCCGATACGTCATCTTCCATAAGAGCGGCGTCTTCGTTCTCTAGTTCGATGAAGCGGGGAAAACGAGCCATACCGTCATGGTCAGAACTCAGAAAGAAGTCGTCCTTGGAGCCCTCACTGTCCTATGGTTTATCGCTATTGGCGACGCGTAATACACTCATTGGTTGAAGAATTGGGTGCGGAGCGAAACGAATAGAGGAGAATTGAAGACAGGTCGCTTTACTGAATTCCCGAAAGGAGGGCGATTTTGGTTGTATCGTGGCGCGCTCGTTGTTGTATTTCTAGCGTGTGATTCACTGCAACAATAGTGAAGAATGCTAGAAGACTTCGCAATATCGATGATTTCCCGATACTTGGGAGAGTTTATCAAGGATATTGAGAAGAACGATTTGAGACTCTCCCTGTGGAAGGGTGACGTAAAGTGGAAGAACCTCGTGCTTCCTGCTCGAATGTGTTGAGGTCTAGGAAATGAAGACCGGGGCTCTCGACTTTCTCGATCTCCCAGTTGAAATCAAGTCTGGCTATATCGGTGAGCTGAGCATCAATGTACGAGTGCGTTGCTGTCTGTGCTGATCGATGTAGCTTCCCTGGAAGGATCTTGGGAGAAAGCCAACGAAGGTTTCGATCAAGAATGTGTTCGTTGTGGTGTGTCCGCGTGCCGAAGTGCACTACGACGAGGAGGCGTACAAACAGCGAAGCATCGAACTCAAACGACAACGCCTGAAGGCGATTGAGGAGAAGGACGCGACGAAGGAGAAGGAGCTACATGAGAAGGAAAACAAGTCGTTGGTGAACAACCTGCTGAACAAGGTGATCCGCAACTTTGAACTGCGGATTGACGAGATCCACATCCGCTACGAGGACCACAGTTCGGATCCGAAGCACCCGTTTAGTGGCGGCGTGTCCCTGCACAGCATTATCGTTTCTCCGAATCGAGACAACGAATCTGCGGACCCAAGTGACCCATCTGCTCCACCGAAGAGCCCGACCAAGGCAGTCCAGCATAACGGCATGTTCTCAAAGGACATCTTGATCGACCGCTTCGGCGTGTACTGGGATTCCGATTCGAAGTACCAGGTGAACACGTCCAACGCGATCGCCATGACGAAGGATATGGAGTACGCCTTCACGAAACCGGCTGATTGCGCCCAACTACCGGTTCCCACGCACTACATCATCCACCCGCTTTCGCTGTCCGTGCTTCTCCACGTCGATATCCGTGGAACTGAGCTTCGTAAGCCTACTCCAGAAGAAGCGGCGATTTCGGCCATGAAGGAGCTGGGTTGGAATCAGGAGGTGATCGTGAATCAGAAGTTCATGAAGGCCTACGGGAAGATCAAGAAGGACGGAATCCGCGGCCGGAGCGAGCAGGAGGAGACGGAATTGTTCATTGCCAAGTTCAAGGAGAAGTACCCGAAGTTCTGCTCGCTGGAGAATTTGCAGTTTGCCGCGCAGTTTGCCGCGCTGTGTTGGAAGTACGTGAACACGGCATCGCCCATCATCATCGCATCCGCCACCTTGCCCCAACTCACCGTGACGCTCCTTCAGAAGCAAATCCGCGACGCATCGACGCTCCTCGCGAATCTCTCTCTGCAGAGCAAGCGCGCGCAGCAGTGCTACAACCGTCCCGAGAAGAGCGTGTCGAAGGCGCCGCGCGCCTGGTGGCAGTACGCGATTCGCTGCGTGAAGAAGGAGGTGAGCGAGAAGCACCGCAGCACGTCGTGGGCGGACTACCTGCGCTTCAAGAAGCAGCGGAACGAGTACATCGTGCTGTACAAGCGGTCGATCCACGCGCAGGGGTACGAGTCGCTGCGGAACGACAAGAAGGCGCAGAAGAAGAAGCAGGAGCTGGAGGACCTCTTCTCGCTGGAGAACACGGTGCTCTTCCGAAAGATGGCGCGGATGGAGATCGAGCGCGAGGGCGGCATCGACGCTGCCGCGTCCTCGTCGGACGAGGAGGAGGAGGAGATGCGAACGGAGCTGTACCAGGACGTGGTGGTGTCGGACGAGGAGCTGAACCCGTGGGAGGGCGGCCAGCCGCTTGACATCATTCTCTCGGCAGACTTCATGCTGGGCAGCGTGCAGGTGATGCTGAAGCGCGAGGAGGACAAGCTGATGGACGTGATTCTCGATCGCTTGTGTCTGCAGGCGTACCAGCGCAAGGACTTCTTCGAGCTCTGGTTCATGTTGAGCGACCTGAAGGTGCTGGACACCTCCTCCAACAAGACGCGCTACAAGGAGATCGTGGTGGTGAACAAGCCGCTGCAGATCCCGCTGGTTACCACGCCCACGGATGAGGAGTCCGAGGCGAGTGGCGAGGCTCCGTTGCTTCCCGCCAACTTCCGCGGGCGTGTGGCATCCCCCTTTTTGCAGGGCCACGTGGAGCTGCCGTCTCTGGACAACAGCAGCGACGTGCGCGTGAAGGCCCGCGTGCTGTCGCTGGACGTGGTGGTGAACGTGGAGTGGGTGCTGGAGCTGGCGAAGTTCCTCATTCCCAACAACACCGTCAACATGAGCGTGTACGAGGAGAAGGCGTACAACCTGGTCACGGGTCTGCGCAACGGCGACGTGAACGTTGGAGTGGTCGGTGGGCGTGATGAGTAGCTTGTGTCGACGGTGCTGAAGAACCGCGGGATGTCGCTGGATGTGGCGCTGCAGCCGATCAACGTGATCATTCCCGACTCCTGTTCGGCGCATCGGTCGAAGACCAATCTGCTCCTGCTGCAACTCGGCGACATCACGATGCTGTCGCAGCCGAAGGAACCCGTGTCCGACGCGACGCGGATCACGCCGCAGGACCTGTACAACACAATCCAGGTCAGCGTGCAGGACGTGGCGATCGGCTTCGTGGGCGGGCGCGTGTTCGCGAGCCACACGCGCTGCTCCAACCTGGTGACGGAGGGCTTCGAGGACACGCTGTTGGTGAAGCCGTTCGACGTGTCGGTGAGCGTGGACCTGTGTCTGGTGAACGAGGTGCGCAGCGCGTCCATGCTGCTCTCGGTCGCCATTCGCCCGATCCTGCTGAACGTGACGAAGCAGGTGATTAACATGGCGGCGAACTGGGCAATCCCCGTGCTCACGTCGTATCTCGCGAAGCAGAAGGAGCTGGACATCGACCTTCTCTCCATCCTGCTCCTGCCCAAGCAGCTGCTGTTCAGCTGTCTATCCTACGAGGGCAGCATCTTCCTGGCAGACCACGCGATCGACGCGTGGGCCGACTCGCCCGACCGACTGCACAAGACGCTGCTGAAGGCGGTGCGCGAGCACCAGTCCGCGCTTCAGCAGGACACTTCGTGGCTCGTGTCCTCCGTGTCCGACGCGCGCGCCGTCACGCCGTCGCTCTCTCTCGTGGACGAGGAGCCCACGCACGGGGTGGTCCACCTGTCCTACGAGGACCTCCTGCTGCTCCAGTACAAGCCCAGCATGGTGATCGATCTCAAGCTCGACGGACTCACCGCCGTCGTGTTCAGTCCCGAGGACTCGCACGCCAAGCTGATGGAGCTGCAGATGGGTCCCGTCAGCATGTCGTACCAGGACCACCTCTACGACATGGACATCACCGTGAACGTCCCTTCTTTCGCCATTCGCGATTACACGCGCTCGTCCTCGCAAGAGGGCTGCGAGCTCGTGGCGTCGACGAACCCAGCCGAGCCCTTCTTGCAGCTGCGCTTCGCCAGCGTGGGCGAGTTGAGTATGCTGAATGAGGTGTTCCAGGCAGCCACCGTCGTGATTGCCGATGTCGGCCCTATTTCCGGTATTCCAGTTATCGTGGGTATTATGGATAGTGTCGTTCAACTCCTCCGTGCTCCTGTCGTTGCTTCCACTCTTCTCGGGTCTTCCCGCCTTCCCCGCTCTGTCCGCCGAACCTGCTTCCCCGCCGCAGGACAAGCCCGTGTCGCCGCACGAGCAGGAGTACCTGCTGGATCTGAAGGTGAAGCTGGCGTCGCTCCGCGTGGACGTTCTGACGGACGCGAACGAGTGCATTTCGACGCTCTCGCTCGAGAAGCTGAACGCCTCGTTCGCGCAGGGCAAGGCGACGTCGCACATCGTGGCGGCGCTCCACAACGTCTCGCTGCTGGACACCACCTCGGGCTGTGGGCGCTACCCCCATGTTTTGCAGGTCAGCGACATCAGAGAGGACGAGGACTTCCTCAGCGCGGATCTGTTGCTGGTGAACGCCGAGAAGAGCATTTCCATCGAGGAAACGACCATCGCGTGCTCGATCAAAGCGCCCGTGATCACGCTGCGGTTCCGCTACGTGCAGGAGGTGCTGGAGTACTTGAAGCACGGCAGCTTGCAGCGTCTTCTGGCGTCGCCCGCGCCTCAGGCAGAGACCGCTGTCACCGCCCCCTCAGCCTCCATTCACTCCTCCGTTCTCCAACTCGTCTCCTCGCTGTTCCAAGCGCTCGTCGCCAGTAACATCCTCAACAAGTCCGCCACTTCTACATCGCTCGTCCTGCCCAAGGTGCATGTCGACATGCAGAACCTCGTGGTGTTGATCCCATCGACGAGCGCGTCGGAAGAGTTGGTGCGCTTTGAGCTGGGCAAGGTGGACGCCAGCAACAAGGGAGGCGTCGCGTCGGCGTCCGAGCTGTCTGTGTCGATCGACGGCATGCAGGCTGTGAGCGTGTACCACAACGCGGAGAGCCAGCTGGTGAGCCAGTCCCTGCTGCGTCGTGTGGGCGTGACGTGTGACGTGGAGCTGAGTTCGCTGCTGTCCGCGCGCGTGGGCGTGACTCCGGTGCACTTCACGCTGAACCAGGAGCAACTGGACTTCATCACACACCGACTGCTCCAGAACTTCGCTGAAGCCGCCGTCACGGTGTATGAGAGTGTGGCTCAGCCTGCGAGCGAAGCTGTCATGGTGCCTGAGGCGTCTGAAGGAAGCGTGGCTCAGCCCGCGAGTGAAGCTGTCGCAGACACAGTGTCATCAAATGAGCATGGTTCGGAAGTTCCATCGCTCCCAGAACCGACCTCTGTCAGTACTTCAAGCGAAGAGTGCCCTGAGATACGCGTGGACGTGCGACTCGATGCGGTGCGTCTGGAGGTGTTGAAGAATGGAGGTGGGTACTCCGAGGCGGAGCAGAACGAAGCGTGCGGCAGCAACAAGGACTCTCTCACGGTGCTGGAGCTCAACACACTGACTCTGGGGTGTGAGCTGAATCGAAGCGAGCTGGCTGTGGGCGTGGAGCTGGCCTCGCTGTCGCTGATTGACGCTCGCCAGGACGCGAAGATCAGCGAGTTGTTGAAGCGTCCCGTGTTGCTGGGAGACGATCACGAGCCCGCGCTCTCCGTGCTGTGTTTGCTGAATGAAGAGACGCACGTGCGCGTTGCCATGCACCGAGCACGCGTCTTCGTAGCACCGCTCTTTGTTGAGTTGGTCGCTCTCGCCTCTTCCCTCAATTCCATCTTAGTTGAAGACGTTCCATCTGACGCCGAAGCCGCTGCTGAAGGCTCTGCTTCCAATGAAGAAGCAGTTGACGCGAAGCGCGCTCCAATCACCACCGAAGATACCAACCCCGCTCTAAACACCACCGAAGATACCAAACCCGCTCTAAACACCACTGGAGAGAAGGGAATCTCGCTCTCTCCCTTCCTGGCGAACTTGCTGCCCCATCTCTTCGTGACGGTCTCCGCCACGCCACTCACGCTCTACTTCCCCTCGTCGTTTGCTCGGGCGTCGCCCCTCCTCCTCGTCTCCGTCTCGCCGACCGTCTCGCTCTCCTTCACCAGCACACTCGACACTTCCGTCTCTTTATCCCTCGCCGACTTCCGCATCGCCCAGTGCACGGAGGAGTGCCTCACGCCCTCGCGCGACTACCTCGATGTAATGCAGAGCTGGTGTCTGTGCTGCGACCTGCAGTGCAAGGACGCGTTCAGGACCATCAACACCTCCATTCAAAGCATGTCTTCCGTCCAGCTCTCCGTTGGGTATCGCGACATCTCCATCGTTCTGCATTGCCTGGAGGACTTCACTCAGCTGCTGAAGGGTGTCTCCAAGCCCGCTCAGGAGCAGCCTTCTGCAACGACGTCGCTGCCCGTGATCGCGCTTCCTCTGATCGTGTCGCGAGGGCCGCTTAACCTCAGCGTGAGCGTCCACTTGCCCTCCGTGCAGCTGGAGGTGATCAACGACATTGGCGTGGCGGAGTTGCCGTTCGTGCAGTGTGTGCTGTCCGAGCTGACTCTCTCCGCCTCGCTAGACGCGCAGCTCTTCGTCCTCCTCCAGTTTGAGCTTGCCGCGGACTTCTACAATCACGCGCTGATCGCCTGGGAGCCGCTCATCGAGCCGTGGCCTCTGCTGGCGCAGGTGACGCAGCGACAACTGACGGACGATGCTTCGAGCGGCGAAATGCCTTGTCAGAGCAGCTGCACGCTGCAGGCGGAGAAGATGATGAACGTGAACGTGTCGCACGCGTTCTGCGCGTCGACGCTGCAGCTCCTTCACGACTTCGACGAGGTGCGGAGCCACAGCGTCCACACGGAGAGCGGCTACTACGTGTACGTGAACAACCAGCTCTCGGACGACATCGAGTTTGAAGTGGTGTTCGACGGCGGGTTCGGGAACGAGGTGAAGAAGCTGCAGAAGGAGTGGGAGCGAATCGAGGCGAAGGAGCGGACGCTGCTGAAGAGTGGTTTGCTGTTCATGCAGGATGCGATGGATACGCACCTGGTGAACGTGGAGCTGTACTCCGTCGAGCCGTTCGTTCGCGTGACGTCGGGCGCGAAGGAGTTGGTGAGCGACAAGGGCTCCTTCCGTTGGAGAGAGGAGAACGAGAAGGTCCTGTTCGATTGCTCCTTCACCCAGAACGAGACTCGAACCGTGTCGTTCTTCGCCAATGAGAACACCCAGGAGGAGTGGTCGCGTCTTCGTTCTGTAACGCTCGCCACGCCTCCCGCTGCATCTGACGTCCTCTCCGTTCCCGCGCACTCGAGTCGTCGTTCGTCTCTTCCCGCACACCCGTCACTTCCTCTCCTCCGCAACATCGAGTCGTACAACCAGCGCATCGTCTCGGTCTCCATTCCCAACTGCGCGCGCATCGAGTTCTGCTGCGACACGGAGGCCGAACTGCCCTTCAGCGTGCACTCGCTGAGTGGCGAGTTCTTATATGACGTGTTGGTACATATCACGAACCAGAACGGCGTTCGCAGCATCACGCTCTCCTCGCTGTTCTCGGTGGTGAATCATCTGAGCACCCCCGTGCTGTGTCGATTCGTTGAGGACACAGAAGTGCAGGGCTGCCAGGTCGAGGTGAAGCAGAGTCAGAAGAAGCAGAAGAACCTGGAGGACGACACGGACAACTTCTTCGGAGCCCCCATCGGAAGCAACAACGCCGCGTTCGACACCAAGACACCGAGCGTGGGTGTTCGTCGCTACAGGAGCACGGCGGAATCCTTCGTGGAGATGAAGAAGGATGAGACGGTCTTTGACAGTGCCCAGAGACGCATGAAGGGTCGATTCGAAATCATGGGACCCCACCCGGGCTGTCTGGTGTCGTCGTTCAGCGAGAGCGACATCACTTCGCTGAACCTGCGTCGAACCTGCGTCAACATCGGCTCGCCAGATCGCCCGCAGTACTGTTTGCTTCGCGTGCGCCACCACATCGTGAGGAGCGATCATCTGGTGACGATTCCGCACGAGATGGAGAAGAAGAAGAGCGCGGACGTGCTGGGACAGATCGAGAACGAGACGGTGGACGGCGTGTTCGGCGCGTACGGTAGTCAGCGCAGCGTGTTCGAGGTGGAGTGTGCGCCGATGCTGCTGCTGAAGAACCTGCTGCCCATCGACGTGGAGTTCCGGATTCTGAAGCGAGAAGGAGGCGTGATTCCCGTGGAGTCGGGCACGCTGCGGCCTGGCGAGGAGAAGGAGGTGGCGAGCGTCAACGGCGAGCAGAAGGAGCGGTTCTTCGTGGCGATCCGCCCGCTGAACCAGCAGTTCGTGTGGAACAACGAGGTGATTCCCATCCAGCCGAACTGCTCGGGCTACTACAAGCTGAGCGACCTGGAGAACAGCGGCACAGTGCTGGGGTACGAGTACAGCTTCTCGGCGTCGAGCGCGCTGGTGCTGTCGGTGTTCTGCCAGTACTGGGTGATGAACCGATGCGGCGACGAGTTGCTGATCACCGACGGAAAGAAGAAGACGACACAGTTCTTGGCGGGAAATCAGATCGCTCTGGAGGGAGAGAAGGAGGAGAAGCTACAGCCCGCTATCTTCGGCGTGGAGCGCGAGAAGAAGACGGTGATCGCGCTGAGAAAGAAGACGTCGAACTGGAGCACGGTGACGACGCTGGTGAAGGACCAGCCCGTGCAGGTGATTCTGCCACCCTCGCCGCCGTTCGACATGAACCAGACGTACTACTCGGTGACGGTGAAGCAGCTGAGCGAGCCCTTCGCGAAGACGCGTCTGATCACTATTTACCCTCTGTTCGTGTTCCGGAACCAGAGCGAGCTGGACGTGACGCTGAGCGATGGCTACTCGTCCTTCGCCCTGGAGAGCAATTCGATGAAGGAGCTGAACTCGTTCTCCGCGTCGTCCTCGGGCGTCACGTTCACTCTCACGAAGGAGGGGAGAGAGTTGCACTCTCCGCTTCTGCGCGTGAGCGAGACGGGGCAGTACGACTTCGTGATGAAGGAGGAGTACGGAGAGTCGAACCCGTCCTTCTTCCGCATGGACTCGGCGATCGAGGCGAACCAGCGCGTGATCACCTTTTCGTCCATCGAGCCTCAGAACGTGGCGTACTGCCTCAGCAACCGCTCGTGTCTGAGCTCGCTGCGCGTGGCGCAGATGGGCTGCGACTTGGCGTGGTCGGTCGTGGTGCCGCCGCTCTCCTCGCGCATGTTCGTGCTGCCGAACCCGTGCGGCACCAAGCAGGTCGTGCTCTTCGTTGAGAACGTGCTCGCCGAGTCAGAGCAGCGTTACGCGCCGTGCATGATCGTGGACCTGGAGGCGAGCGGCGAGAAGGGCGTGATCCGTCGCAAGGACATGGCGGAGGCGTTGCGCGTGGGCGTCGAGAACGAGAACGCCACGTTCATTCTGGTGGTGCGTCCGGAGGAGAAGGAGGAGAAGTGGCTGTTGAAGAAACAGTTCGAGCACAAGCAGATTCTGCTGGAGGAGGCGCTGAACCGAGCGCGCTTCGAGTACGCGTCCGTCACGAAGGAGATCACGACGTTCACGGAAGCCCTGAGCGAGTTCGAGCAGCACGCGCTCACGACCTCGCAGGCGTCGCTGTCTTCGGGCGTGCAGCCGGCAGTGATTGTGGGCAAGGGAGCGAGTGACGAGATTGATCTGATGCTGAACGACCACTACTTCTGGATCAAGTCGCAGCTCGTCTCGATCAGCAACCCGCGCCGCAAGCCGTGCGCGATCCAACTGCGCGTGACCAACCAGGAGACCATGATCGAGACGGAGGCGAAGAAGGGTTCCCACGTGACGTTCGACAAGGAGATGGTGTTCGAGCACGCCAGCACCTCGCTCTTCGTGATGGTCACCGTGCAGTTCGAGAGGGCGCGGCTGGAGCTACGCTCGGAGATCCACCTTGAGGACTTCGCGGAGTTCAACCAGCTTCGCTTCATCCGCGTTCCCTTGACGCTCGCGGGGCAGGACGAGGAAGCGCGCGCGCTGTGTGGCGGCGGCTCCTTCTTCTGTTACATCGTCCACTGCAAGAACAACCGCGTGACGAACGCGCAGAAGGGGTACTTGCCCTCGCTGCTCTGCAAGCAGTTCTGTGATGACAGCCAACTGCAACTGCTGACCACTGCACGCGCAGCCGTGGCGTACGAGACTCTGCACGTGGGCGCGCAACGGGTTTCGGAGGCGATGGGACTGAACGTGCATCTGCAGCAGGCGCTGAAGAACGAGACGGGAGAGGCAACGGAGGAGCACGAGAAGGAGGAGAACGAGGAGTTCGAGCAGACGCGCCGATTCGCGGTGGAGCTGGACGAGGTCGACAACATCATGACGTCGAAATCGAGACTGTTTGCGTCGATCCGTGTTGACGGAAAGAGGCTCGATTTTGGCGAGGCGAAGAAGCTCAGCACTCCTGCCGCCTATTCGGCGACGCCAGTGACGTTCGTGATCCGTTCGATGAAGCCCGGGTGCTCGTTCAGCCTCCAACAGGACGGCAGGTACATCGTAACGAAGGTGGTGAAGGACTCCGAAGCCGACCGAAGTGGCGTGTGCGTGGGCATGGTGCTGTGGAGCGTGAACGACGCACTGGTGAGCGGCGAGGCGGGGAATATGAAGGATCGTCTGAAGATGATGAAACGCCCGGTGAAACTGTCGCTGTTGCCGCCGTTCCGTCAAGTGAATGTGGGCTATGTCAACGCGGTGTGGAAATCGAGGGTTCTTTTGCCATCAGGCGTTACGCTGAACAAGCCGACGGTTTCCCTGGTGATTTCGGACGAGGAGGACAGCGTGGTGTTTGAGAAGGAGGTGAAGGTTCGCCGTTTCAACGAGTACAATGGATACGAAGGCAAGCCGGACGCTCTGACGGGCTGTCACCTGAAGACGGAGTGGGTGTCAGACGAGCGTTCAGTGGTCGTGGATACGCAAGTGAGTGTGGCGCTGAACGGCGTGGCGGTGAGTCTGCTGAACGCAAAGCCGGTGGAGGTTCTCACCGCATACCTGAAGGACCTTTCACTCACACTCACCTGCGACACCTCGCGAAAGCAGAGCGTGAGTCTGACGCTCAACACTCTCCAGATCGACAACCAACTCCTCAACGCACTGAGCCCGGTTCTTCTCGGCGCAGTGAACCCCAAGAAGCCCGCTATCGCCGCCTCGGCGGTGTTGCTTCCCCACGCCTCCGTTCCTTGCATCCACTCCTGCGAGCTGACGCTCAACCCGCTGTTCCTGGCGATGGACAACCGGCTGCTCGTGGCGCTGATTCAGTTCATCGGAGACATTCCCTTCCACCTTCTCGCCGGTGCCAAAAACGCCCAGTATTTCGACATTCCCGAATTCAGCCCGAATTCATCGATCGTGTTGCGCAGCGCGTCCTCCACGAAGCTGTTCATCGAGCACCTCGCGATCAGCGACGTGTGTCTGACGGTGAGCAACAAAATCGACCCCGCGACCACCGTGACGGGCGTGTTCCTGCCGCCGACGTCGTTCTTCGTGCCGGTACAGACGGTGCTGGACACGCTGTGCGGTCTGGTGGCGAACATCGACGACACGGAGATCGTGTTGCAGGCGTACACGCTGCATCGGTTCTTCGGGTACCAGACGGAGTTGGTGCGTGCTGTGACGAAGTTCTTCGTGCCGCAGGTCACGAAGCAGGTGCTGAAGGTGCTGGGCAGCGTAAACCTGCTGGGCAACCCGGTGGGCCTGATCAACGACGTGCGGTCCGGCATCAAAGCGTTCGTGGTGGATCCGACGACGGAGGAGGAATACAGCGAGGGTTTCGACAAGCGCGTGCAGGAAGGAGGCAAGGTGCTGATTCAGAACACGACGAAGGGCGTGCTGAACACGGTGGCGAAGGTGACGGGCACTCTGAGCGACGGCGTGGCGGCACTGTCCTTCAACAAGCACTACAAGGAGCAGCGCATTCTGGGACGCAAAGGATTCATCCACGGGCTGACGTCGGGCGTGACGGGAGTGGTTATGGATCCTGTGCGTGGCGCGAAGAAGGGCGTGAAGGGTCTGCTCGAGGGCGTGGGAACGGGCCTCGTGGGCGTTGTCACCAAGCCCGTGTCGGGACTGTTGGACGACGCGGCGAAGCTGATGGAGACGGCGAAGGACTCGATCAGCCACCAGGAGAAGGTGGCGCGCGTGCGTCTGCCGCGGTGCATTCTCTGCGACCACGTGCTGCGCGGCTTCGACGAGAAGATGGCGTTCGGGCAGGAGTTGTACTTCACCGCCACCACGCGCTATCGTGTGGAGAGCGAGCCGGACGAGCAATACGTCTTCCACTGCTGCGTTGACAAAAATACCCACTATTTCGTCCTCACGCAGTATCACTGCATGTTGCTGTCGCCGAACGCGGATCTGCTGTGGTACCTGCCGGTGGCGGGCCTTCAGATCGACGTGGACGACGAAGAGATGCGTATTCTGACCAACAACGAGTCCAAATTGGTCCTGTTTTCGGACAAGGACATTTGCTCTCGGTTGTACGGCATTCTTCTGAACCTTCCCTCGTGGTCCGTCAAAGAGATCGTGCAGTGCTGTTCGGGTTTCTACGGCTTTGTGCGTCAGCGAGGTAAGAGTTCAGAAGATGAGTTATGATTAGATCGCGAGGAGGCGACGGTGAGCGTGGCGTACACGAAGCCGGCGGTGGACTTCAGGTCGCTGACGATCATGTCGGTGTGCATGATTTCTGTGGACGTGCAGTACGAGCGGAAGTTGGCGGGAAGCTACGACGTGAAGGCGAACAGCTACCAGGAGTTCTGTCTGGAGGTGGTGGGTGGCATGGAGGACACGGCGATGGCGAGCTGGCGCGTGTACCGACGCTACAGCGAGATTCGGTGAGAGAGCGTGGGGGTGGTGATGGGTAGAAAGTACTATCTGTCGATTGAGAAGAAGCTGTCGAAGGAGCTGAGGGCGGTGAAGTTCCCGGGGAAGAAGATGCAGATTCTGGGCTCGCACTTGAACTCGAAGGCGTTGAAGGAGCGCGAGACGCAGATGCTGGGGTTTGTGGACGGTTGTATGAGTAAGGAGGAAGTGATGAGACTTCCCGAAACACACGATTTCCTCATTCAGAATCCTGTGAATGTGAAATATGAAGTCTGATTGTGGCTTGTTTGTTTTAGAGTTCTTTTGAGAATTGATTTCAGAGTTCTCTTTGTAGCACTTGCTCAACAAACAGAAGAGTGATTGAACTCGCACAACTCCTCCAAGTCCTTCAGGTTCTTCTTCATCACCTCGATGCTCGACGCCACCACCACCTCGTCGTTCTTCTCGCGTTCGCAGACCTCCTTGCTCGCGCGACTGAGGAACATGGGGTTGGCGAGGTTCCTGCGGATGCTCTCCAACTTCTTCTCCGACTGCTTCAGCTTCTTCTCGATGCCTCGCATGTTGTCCTGAATCTGCTTCATCACTCCACTCTTGCGCTCCTCCGGCACAGGGAACAGCACGGACACTCCGGGAATGCTCGAGGGCATGTGAATCTGCGAGAAGCGAGGCGTCTCCTTCAGCAGCGCGATGTCGAGTCTGGTGAGTCTGTGAACCAAATCAACCATCGGTGCAGAAGGCTCCGACGTGTTGGCACCGAGAAGCAGATAACAGAGACGCGCCTCGTCCTTGTCCTTCCGCAGATCGCCGATGAGTTTCTGGAGCGATCGCACGTCATGGACAAGATCGATGTAACTCTACGATGAAGAAGGAGAAGAAGAATCACCTCCACCTCCGAAATGAGGGACTTGTTCACGCGCTGCACGCGCAGGGGGTTGGAGGGAGTGAAGTAGTTTTGGTGGAGGAGCGGAACGAACGAGGGCGACAAAATGGAGTTGATTTCTTCCGTCTCAAACGGCATGAACGGGTGAAGCTGCGAAATGGAAGATAAAAGGACGAATTTGAGTACTGACAAAACATGGGCCTTTTCTGCCGTGTTAGACGCATCCACTTTCAGCTGCGGTTTGCAGTACTCAACATAACTACACCTCACTCTCTCCGTTCTGACTCACAAATCACACACCGAGTTGAGCAGGAAGTTCGCTGCCTCCTGGCACGCCGTCTCCACGTCCAGACGCTTCATGTCGTCCTCCACGCTTCGCGCCACCAGCTCCGCCTTGGAAACCATGTACTGCTCGACAGTGGACAGAGAGGAGGAGGGAGTTGCCGCGGGGATTGGCTGTGAGAGATCGTGCTCATAGTTGGAGAAGAAGCGGAACACGTTCCACAGCTTGTTGCTGACGTAACGCCCATACTCCAGCTTGATCGGGTTGATCTTGATTCCCGCGGTTTTGTTAGCCTCGCTACAGCGTCACTCTTCGCCACCGCACTCACTTGATCAGCGTGAAACGCATCACGTCGTTGCCGTACGCGCGAATACCCTTCGGATACAGCTTCTTGAAACTCGCCACCGACACCTCGATCTCCTTCTTGCTCAGCTCCTTCCGCTTCTGCACCGTCTCCACGAGGTGTTGCAGCGACTGTCCGTGAATGATGTCCAGGGGGTCCAGCACGTTGCCGCGGGACTTCGACATCTTCTTGCCGTTGGGGTCCAGCACCATGGAGTGGAGGGAGATGTCTTCAAAGGGGAAGGAGTGCGCGAGCGCCTCGGACAGCCACGCCATGCGACACACCCAGAAGAACAGAATGTCGGAACCCGTCTCCATGACGGAAATCGGGGGGATATTGGTTGAGGGTGGCGCCAGGAGCGGGAGCAGTCCGGAAGAGAACCAGGTGTCGAGAACGTCGTCGTCCTGAAGCACTTGGAACGTGCCGGTGGGGAACCCCAAGGTTTTGGATGCGTACTCCCTCGCCTCTTCCTTGGAGTGCGCGATGACCCAGACGCCTTCCTTGGTGACGCAGTGCTGTGCGGAGAGCGCGGGAATGCTGGCTTGAAGGGGAATGGAGGACTGGACGCGGAAGGCGGGAATGCGGTGCCCCCACCAGAGTTGGCGGGAAAGACACCAGTCCTTGGGGTGCTCGAGGTAGGTGGCGAGCGTCTGGAGCGAGGAGGAGGGAACAGGTGGGTGGCGTGTGAGGTGGTCGAGGACAGTGGAGGAGACTTGGTCGGTCTTGAAGAACCACTGACTGAGGAGGGTGGGTTCAAGCACGTCGCCGGTGCGCGAGCAGCAGGGAATGCGCATGGGATGGTCTCTCTCGGCGATGAGTCTGCGAGTGAGTGCGGAGCGTCACGCGTACAATCCCTTCTCTTTGAGTTCTTCGACCACACGACGCCTCGCCTCGAATCGGTCCAGACCCGCGTAGCGCCCGCAGTTGGTGTTCATCCTGCCCTCGGGCGTCAGAATCACCTTCTCCTTCAGTCCGTGTCGCTTGCCGCACGCGTAGTCGTCGAAGTCGTGACAGGGCGTGACCTTCACAGCGTTGGGGTGTTCGGTCAGCTGCACCAACGTGTCGTCCACCACCACTGGGATCGGCTCGTACGTGAGCGGGTTGAGTGCCTGGCATGACTGGAATTGCTACACGTGACCCCACTCCGTCTCCTCCACCATGTGGTATGAATCAGCTGAGTTGATGGCGATGCCTGTGTCGCCAAACAGCGTCTCGGGTCGAGTGGTGGACACGCGGAAGTACTCTTGGTCCACGTTCTTCTCTCTGCCCACGATGGGGTATTTGATGTCGTAGATCACGCCGGCCTCCATCTCCGAACCCGAGGGGAGTTTCATCTTCTGGCGTTTCGTGATATCCTAGGCGTGAGTGGAGGGAGAGAGAGGAACGAGCCAGTCCACCTCGATGTCGCTAACGACGGACTGGAGCGTTGGGCAGAAGTGGAGCATCTTCTCGCCACGGTAGATCACGCCCTGCTTGAACAGTTCGATGAATGCATTGGTGACTCCCACTTGGCGCTTCTTATCGATGGTGTAGTACTAGGCTGAGAGGTGAAATGCAACACTACCTCTTCTTTCCAGTTCAGGAGGCCTCCCATCGATTGGAGTTGCTCGCGGATGTGTTGCTGGTTCTTCTGGCTCCATTCGATTAGCTTGCAATGAGACAACACGAAAGGAGAGTACCATGTCGGTGTACTGCTCTCTCCCAATCTCAAAACGGTTCTCTCCATTTCTGCGCAGTTCCTTGTCGAACAGTGCTTGTGTAGCAATTCCTGCATGGTCCATTCCGGGAATCCAGTTCACATTTCGGTCTTGCATGCGATGGAAGCGCACCATGGCGTCCTGGATATCAGCAATCTCCGATAATGCAATACCTCAATCGAAACGGTCAGTGCATGTCCCAGGTGCAAATGACCGGTAACATTGGGAGGAGGGAGAATCTATATAGTCGAATCAGACTGAAACGACATACCATCGAAAAGACATCCTTCGATTCGGGATGCGGTTGCATGTTCACGTTTTTCCTCCAGTACTCCGTCCACTTCGGTTCCACTGTAGCCGCCTCATAGAGAATCGGAATGGCTATAACGGGAGCTATGCATTGGCGGGACTTACAAGGAGCGGTAGATGATGCAAACAGACGGCGGAAAGAGGGATGAACATGTGCAACAGCACGTCGACATGCAACCGATACTCTCCACATTCCAGGAGGGTGTGATTGAGAATAGAAGTGTGTTTGGGAAGAAACAGTGTGCAAAGGAGAGTGTTTTGGAAACCAGAGAGGAACTGCTACCGAATAGCGAGCTGAAGATCCATTCTGTTTCTATCTGCGGAGCACTGATCAAAGTAGTCTGTCATCATCCTCAGCTCTTGTGTGAGCTGGAGAAGCGAGGGGTGTGGGAGGAACTTGACTGACTTTGCAATCACCCGTTTATCGTTTTTGGTGGCTTCCATGAAGGCCTCTCTTTCATATACAGAATCGCCGATGCTGAGCAGGGAGAGTTCCTTCTCCCTCTCATCGCGCTGAATGGCTTGAATCACGGCGTTGAACACCTTCATTTTCCACTTGTTGTCACAGTTCGGACAGCTTGCGCAATGGGCGTCGCGAGCCGAAATGATCGGTATGTCTTTGAGTATTGGGGCTACCGATGGGAGATAGCACTTGCAGCAGTGCTCCACCCACGAGCACGAGGCATTTGTAATGATGAACACACCGTCCTTCTCGAGCGCCTTCAAGAGGAAGAGACACACGACCTCCTCGAATTTCTGCAGCTGGTCTAGATCTTTATCGTCGAGGGGCTTGCCTTCCGCTTGCTTGCACTCGAGATAGGAGCTGGGGCAGAGCGTATCATCCCAGTCGCAAATCGTATGATGGCAGATCAGGTTCTCATTCATTGCGGGAAGCGTGAAAGGGATTATGAGTTAACTGATTGATAGATAGCGCCGTTTCTGGACTGTTGAGGATGCAAATAGTGGGGGCGTTGGGGATGAACACTGTTCTTGCTCGGGATTCCCGCCAGAATTGGTTCTTTTCGCAAAGGAAAAGGGCATTTTTGATCTACCACCGAAGTAGGAGCGTGTTGAAATCATTTCTGGGAGGAAATCCGTGCTCATTATCGGTTTAGGCGTTAGAAATGTCTTCAACCAACAGCAATGTACCAAGCGGGTAAACGCGCATTCATAGTGTCATCTAATTGAATTAGAGGGTCGAAATTCTACGTTCCCCCCGATTTGGTCAAAGAATTGACCGCGTTCTACCAGAAGGTGAACCCTTCGCACGTAGACAACGTGATGATTCGTTTCGCATCGTAACGTTCAGGTTCCGAGTGTGGTCGAGAAGTACAAGGGGAAGGAGGAGGAGCTCTTCTACCGCCTGAAGAAGAAGTGGGTTGTCGTGTGATTGGCGTGAAGTGTAGGTACAATCAGGATCCCTGGAGACTGGTTCCTACGGCTCCCGCGTTGCCTTCTGCGATCAGTTCCTCTCCCTCCGTGACAAGCAGTTTGTTTGGGTCTCCATCTGTTCTTTCGTCCTTGTTGGGATTGGGAGTGTCCAGTGAGTTATAGGGGCGGCTTGTCTTCCATTTTGCCGAGGAGTTCTTCCACGTCGTCTCAGACCAGTGAGGACCCGGAAGGAAGCCATCGCGGACAGATCATTTCGGAGTTGGAGAAGGAGATGTCTCGAATGAAGGTGCGTTTGGTTTGCCGGATCTGACGCGTAGTCCACTCTCTCCGAAGTCCGCACGGAGAACGAGGAGTTGAAGAAGACGGTGGAGGAGAAGGAGAGTGAGATTGAGGAGTTGAACGCTTCGATCGCGGACATGGCGATGGAGAGTGAGCAGAAGGAGAGCGAGATTGCTGCGCTGAAGGCGAAGTCTGCTTCGTCTGATAGTGGTGAACTGGAGGAGTTGAAGAAGCAGTTGTCTGAGGCGGAGGCGGAGAATGAGGAGTTGGCGATGACGATGGGCGAGAAGGAGAGCGAGTTGGAGGAGGTGAAGAGACAGTTGGAGGAGTTGAAGAACTCATCGCGTTCTGGGAGCGATGAACTGTCTCGTGTTGAGAAGGAGCTGAGCGAGAGCAATGCGAAGTGCCGTGAATACGCCGTCCGTGTATTGGAGGAGAAGAAGTTGAACAAAGAGAAGGAGAGTGAGATTGCTGGATTGAAGAAGGAAGTGGATGAATTGAACACGAAGCTGAGTGAGTTGGAGGGTCTGAAGAAGCAATTGTCTGAAGCTGAACAGGAAAGCGAAGAGCTTGCGCTGACGATGGGTGAGAAGGAGAGTGAGTTGGAGGAGCTGAAGAAGAAGGTGGAGATTGGCGAGAAGAAGTACAAGGAATGTTACGAGCTGTACACTGGCGAGTGTGATCGTCGCAGTGAGATGGAGAGTCGTTTGCTCGACAAGGATGACGAGATTGAAGAATTGAAGAAGAGTGCGGCTGAGAAGTGCGACGCGCTTGCGAAGGAGAGAGACGCGCTGGAGGAGGCGCTGAACAAGAACAAGAAGGCTGTTGACGAGAGCGAGAAGAGCCTGTCTTCTGAGATTGCTGAGTTGAAGAAGAAGGTGGAGGAGGCTTCAGAGAAGGAGGAGGCGCTGAAGGCTGCGTGCTCTCAGAAGGAGAGTGAATTAGAGGAGTTGAAGAAGAAGGTGTCTGAGGCGGAGAGTGAGAGAGACGAGTTGAATGTGGTGATCGAGGGCTTGAAGAAGAGCGAGGATTCTCTGAAGAGTTCGTCGAGTTCTGTGAATGAGGAACTGTCTCGTTTGGAGAAGGAATTGAGCGAGAGCAACACGAAGTGCCGTGAATACGCCGTTCGTGTGTTGGATGAGAAGAAGTTGAACAAGGAGAAGGAGAGTGAGATAGATGGATTGAAGAAGGAAGTGGAGGGTCTGAACAAGAAGCTGAGTGAGTTGGACGAGGGTTCAAAGAGAGTGATGACAACGATCGGCGAGAAGGAGAGTGAGATTGAGGGATTGAAGAAGCAATTGTCTGAATCTGAACAGGCGAAGAAGGCGCTGGATGAATCGATTGCTGAGTTGAACACGAAGCTGAGCGAGGCGGAGAGCGAGAATGAGGAGTTGGCGATGTCGATGGGTGAGAAGGAGAACGAGTTGGAGGGACTGAAGAAGCAGTTGAATGACCTGGAAGGAAGCGACAACGAGTTGAAGAAGCAGTTGGAGGCGTTGAAGAAGCAGCTGAGCGAAGCTGAAGAAGAGACTGATCGTTTGAATAAGGAAGTCGCTGCATCCGAGACCAAGACGACCGAGTTGGGTCAGGCTGTTGAGGATCTGAAGAAGGAGAACGAGAAGCTGGCGATGTTGAGAGGCGAGAAGGAGAGTGAGGTGGTTGAGTTGAAGAAGAAGTTGAGCGTGGTGGAGAGTGAGGTTGAGGGACTGAAGAAGAGCGAGAGCGATTTGGAGAGCACGTCGTCTTCGATGAACTCTGAATTGTCTCGTATTGAAAAGGAATTGAGCGAGAGCAACTCAAAGTGTCGCGAATACGCTGTTCGTGTGTTAGAGGAGAAGAAGTTGAACAAGGAGAAGGAGGAGGCTTTGAATGAACTGAAGAAGCAGTTGAGTGAATTGGAGTTGAACAGAGACGATTTGAAGAAGGATTTGGAGGAATTGAAGAAACAATTGTCTGAGGCTGAGTCCGAGAACGAAGAACTGGCAATGACGATGGGAGTGAAGGAGAACGAATTGGAGGAGTTGAAGAAGAAACTGTCGGACGCGAACAACAAGAACACAGACATGGCTTCTCGCGCCACAGAGCAGGACAAGGAGATAACGGACCTTCAGAACAACAATGCGGGTTTGACGAATTCCCTGAACGAGATGAAGAAGGAGGTGGAGGAGCTGAAGAAGCAGTTGAAGGAGAAGGAAGAGTTGAAGGAGAAGGAGGCTGAGGAGCTGAAGAAGCAATTGGAGGAGGCTGAACAGACGAAGAAGGCATTGGATGACTCGATTGCTGAGCTGAAGAAGGAGTTGGCTGAAGCTGAGGGAGAGAACGAGGAGCTTGCGATGTCGATGGGTGAGAAGGAGAACGAGCTGGAGATGATGAAGAAGAACGTTGACGATCTGACCAAGAAGCTGTCTGAAACGGCGAGTGAGATTGAGGGACTGAAGAAGAGCGAGGATTCTTTGAAGAGTTCGTCGAGTTCTGTGAATGAGGAACTGTCTCGTTTGGAGAAGGAATTGAGCGAGAGCAACACGAAGTGCCGTGAATACGCCGTTCGTGTGTTGGATGAGAAGAAGTTGAACAAGGAGAAGGAGGGCGAGATCGCTGAATTGACGAAGAAGTTGGCTGAGGCTGAGGGAGAGAACGAGGAGTTGGCACTGACGATGGGTGAGAAGGATAACGAGTTGGAATCTGCAAAGAGTGAAATGGAGCAGGCAAAGAAGGAATTGGAGGAGGAGAGACAGAAGATGAACGATTTGAAGAAGCGATTGGCTGAGGCGGACGCAACGATGAGTCACAGCTCGGCTATGGGCGAGTCGCTGGCTGAAGAAATGAAGAGCGTGAAGCAGAGACTGGCTGCGAAGGAGGAGGAGTTGAAGACAGTGGATAAGCAGGTGACGGAGTTGGAGACGCAGAACAGAACGCTTCAGAGACAACTTCAGGACAAGATGGACGAACTGGCGAAGGAGCTGAAGAAGAGCGAGGAGCTGGCGGCTACGAAGAACGAGCTGTTGAACGCAAGAGGCGAAGTGGCCACGAAGGAGAGAAGAATCGGCGAGCTGACGGAGGAGCTGAAGAAGGAGAAGGAGAATGTGGAGAAGGAGAAGGAAGCGACTTCTTCCCTGCTGCACGTGCAGGAGAGAGTCGTGGGATTGGAGAGAATTGCGAAGGAGAACGAGGAAGAGTTGAAGAAGAAGGAGGAGGCGATCAAGGGGCTTCAGACCGAACTGGCGAGCTTGAACAAGGAGATTACCGAGCTGAAGAACGAGAACGAGGAATTGGCGATGGACTACGGAAGAAAGGAGGAAGAGGTGGAGGCGTTGAAGAGCAAGCTGAGCGAGTCCGCAACGCCTGTGGGCACTCACCCGTCACTCTCCACGACGGAGCCCTTCTCGACGACGGAGTTCAGTCAGCGCCTTCAGTCTCTGCGCAAGAACATCATGACGATTCTGAACGAGGAGAGCGCGCACAGCGAGAAGAAGGAGAAGGTGGTGCCGGAGTGGAAGAAGAGCGAGGTGCGCAACGAGCCGCTGTTCACGCCGATTCACGAGGCGTACCAGAAGAAGCTGAAGGAGGCGCAGAAGGAGGAGGAGACGCTGCAGCAGATTATTACGGACCTCACGAGTGAAAAGAAGGAGGTGGAGAGTGAGGTGGAGGCGTTGAAGAAGCAATTAAGTGATACGGAGTCCGAGAACGAGGAGCTGGCGATGACGATGGGCGAGAAGGAGAATGAATTGGAGGAGTTGAAGAAGAAGGTGTCTGAGACTGAAGCCGCGTTGAAGAAGAAGGAGAGTGAATTGGAGCAGGCAAAGAAGGAATGGAACGACTCCGTTTGCGAGTTGAAGAAGCAGTTGAGTGAGAACGAGAGCGAGAACGAGGAATTGGCGATGACGATCGGAGCGAAGGAGAGTGAGATTGAGGAGATGAAGAAGAAGGTGTCTGAGGCGGAGAAGAAGATTGAAGAATTGAAGAAGCAGTTGGCTGAAGCGGAGTCTGAGAACGAGGAGTTGGCGATGTCGATGGGCGAGAAGGAGAGCGAGTTGGAGGAGTTGAAGAGACAGTTGGAGGAGTTGAAGAACTCGTCGCGTTCTGGGAGCGATGAACTGTCTCGTGTTGAGAAGGAGTTGAGCGAGAGCAATGCGAAGTGCCGTGAATACGCCGTCCGTGTATTGGAAGAGAAGAAGTTGAACAAAGAGAAGGAGGATGAGATTGTTGAATTGAAGAAGGAAGTGGAGGATCTGAAGAAGCAATTGAGTGATACGGAGTCTGAGAACGAGGAGTTAGCGATGACGATGGGCGAGAAGGAAAGTGAGTTGGAGGGACTGAAGAGTGAGTTGGAGGAGCTGAAGAAGAAGGTGAGTGAGGCGGAAGGCGAGAATGAAGAGCTTGCGCTGACGATGGGTGAGAAGGAGAGTGAGTTGGAGGAGCTGAAGA
>ERZ1106948.69-NODE-69-length-48786-cov-33.805278_pt1 | contig 48786 bp, 69 predicted proteins | sample MGYA00403673_ERZ1106948 | MGnify/ENA primary metagenome ERZ1106948 (study PRJEB35170, sample SAMEA104062409) | human gut metagenome | biome: human gut; feature: human-associated habitat; material: faeces | place: Denmark | collected 2012-05-07 ...
AGGAGGGTCGGATGAGTCTGTCGCGTTTGAGGAGCGTGTGTGATAGTATAATCGAGTTGGGTGCGAAGTGTTGTGTTTGTTGTGAGTGTTGTTGAGAAATGAATAGAAGAATACCCTCTCTTAAAGATGAGCTACTCCTCTCACAACAAAACGCTGCCCACGCGCAGAAAATGACCCTTTCAGAACCACCCAAAATACCCCCTTTCCCCGCACTACCGCAAAAAGCGCCTATTTTCGTGAAGAATCGCATCATTTCTCTCGTTTCTGTTTCATTGTGAATGAAATGGAAAAGGCGAAATCGAAGTTCGACAAATACAAGCTGGGGAAGATCGATCTGAGTGGATTCCGATGACAACTGTGTGACGGCGTAGTCAACCTTCTGGCTGGTATGGGTGCGGGACCTACGTCCGATTTTGCGCTGTTTCCCCTCGATTCGATGAAGACGTAACCGGTTTCTCCTAGCTGCTCACCCCATTAGACGGCTACAGGCAAGCAAGGGATCGGTGAAGGTGGCCAAGAACTCGAAACTCTTTCTGGGGTTCGGAATTGCCATGGTTGGCTCGTCGCTCACGTATGGAGCCCACTGGATGATATACGAGTGGTTCAAACGGCACCTGGTACCCCTGACCAACGGGAACGACGCGCTCGTTCCGTTCGTGTACATGGGCTCCGCTGCCATGGGTTGGCTTCGTGTTTCTTCCTAATTTCGTAGCCCAACTCCTTTCGTCGGGAATCCGCAGTCCGTTCGAGGTGATCAAGCAACATCTCCAGGTGGGCATCTTCTTCAACACGAAGTATGCGATCAAGTCGATTTATCGCGTACACGCATCGTCTCCCTCTGAACGAGTAGTCTGGCGGCATTCGCGCCTTTTACGCGGGTTACGTGGGTTTGCTGTACAAGAATATACCCTACGACGCGATTGAAGTGAAAACTATCCCCTCCTGTAAGTGGTAGATGACCCTGTACGAGATGTTCCGCAAGGGGTACATGAGGGCGCGGGTAGCACCTGTATTACACTCTCACTGTGTAGGGGATCAAGTCGATGGATGACATGTCTCTCTGGGAGAACATGGGTGTTGGGTTCGTTTCTTCGGGAATCGCCTCCTTCGTCACGACTCCCATGGATGTGGTGAAGACGCGCATGATGCTATCGGCCAGCGAGCGCGGCCAGCCGAAGTTGTCTGTGCTGCAGACGTTCAGCAAGGTGTATCGGGTGGGAGAAGGGGGAGGAAGTGACGTGTAGGAGGAGGGATTCCGAGCGCTCTTTTCGGGAGCGGTGACGCGTGTCGTTCTTGTGTCGACGGCAGGCGCCGTGTATTTTGGTGCCTTCGAGGCGTACAGAAAGAAGATGCGTGATGCGTGGATGGAGTAGTTGTATACTAGTACCTTTATTCATCTGTTTGTTTATGAGTGTGTGCTTGCTTTATTGGTGAGTCCTCGCTGTGAGAGGTTCTTCCTCACCCATAAATCCTCGCACTGTCAATAGCCGTTGCATTCACGCGTCTTCAATCTGGAATCCCCTGCCTCCCTCACAAACACTCGTATCATCAATCCCCATTTCATCCACGAGCCCCTATCCTGGAAACGACACAATTCCCTTGTTTGAATCGCCCACATAACCGCGGTTCTGGAGAGGTTCCCTCACGAACCACCTTTTCCTTCCCTCAATTGCTATGGTCGCGTCTTGTAGCGGAAAGCAAGTGTCTTCGTTTGTCGTCGGACAGGTGGTGTGTTGGAGCGCGAAGTGAGGGGTAGTTGATCTCGGTGTCCATTGCCTTCACGAGCATCTTCACGCAGCTGCTCGCAAACCAGAAAGTGGTTTTCACGAACCGGAGCGTGATTCCTAGGTGTATCTGGCGTTCACCCAGAACCTCGGGAACTACGTCATCCTGGCCTTCTTCATGATTGCCCGACTCATGAAGAACAAAACCCAGCTCCACGTGCTGCTCCCTGTCACCCTTCATTCCGTAGACCGCGTGGTGGAAGTATCTGATCGTCGCTGTCATCGACGCGGAGGCGAACTTTCTCATCGTGAAGGCCTACGAGTACACCACGATCCTGAGTGTGATGCTGTGCGACGCCATGTGTATTCCGACGGTTGTTCTGCTGTCGTGGATCTTCCTCCACACGAAGTTCACCTCTCGCCACCTGGTTGCCGTCTTCCTGTGTCTCCTGGGATTGGCGATCATGATCATATCGGACGCGAAGAAGGCGGCGAGCGAGGGAACGCACCGTGTGATCGGCGACATCATGGCGCTGTCCGCGTCCGTGCTGTACGCAGTGAGCAACCTTTGCCAGGAGATCTTCGTGAAGTCGGACGATTGGGTGTGTGTTGCCATCACACAGTGACGCGTAGAAGGAGTTCCTGGGCATGCTGGGACTGGGCGGCACGGTCGTGAGTCTGTCTCAGGTGCTGCTGTTCGAGCGCGGCGTGCTGGCGAGCATGGAGTGGAATTGGAAGATCGTGCTGTACCTGTGCGGGTATGTGCTGTGTCTGGTGGCGATGTACGTGATCACGGCGCTGTTCCTGCAGTGGAACGACGCGGTCGTGTTCAACATGCACCTGCTGACGTCGGATATCATCGCCGCCGTGCTGACGTACTTCTTCTTTGACGACGTGAGTGTGTGTGGGGAGTGTATGAGGCGTAGCCGCCAACGCTGGTGTACTTCATCGCTCTGGCGATCACCATTGTGGGCGTGGTTCTGTACAACAGCAAGCAGCCGGTGAACGACTTGGAGAGGAAGTTGATGAAGGTGGAGGAGGAGGAGCCCAAGGTGGACGTGGAGAAGGACACCGACAGCAAACAAGCTGCTGCCTACATGGCCTAATAAGATAAGTGTCTTTCTTTGTCCCGTAGGGAACTTCTTTCCGGTCTGTTTGTTTGAGAGTTGAGTCGTTCAAAGGGGAATCAATAGCGAAGAGAGTTGAAGGTGATGAGCATCTGAAAGGGTTAGAGACATCACAACACACTGAATAGAGTTGAAGACATCACAACACTCCACAAGGAATAACCAACAAACAAAAGGCAACAATGACACGCAAAGAGAAAATGAAATCTTCAGTTAGAACACTCTATCCTGAACAAGCAACCCATTCTCCTGCTTCGTGGGAACAGGGAGAGAACGCATGGGAGTAGGAACTACACAAAGCGGCACACTCGAGGAATAAGGCAGCGGATATGCCGGCTGAACATAAGTAGACGGCGCATTCATGATGGACTGCGACAACGAAGACGGCATCGCATAATACGAATACTGAGATGGTGATGCGTAGTAGTAAGGAACACGATCTGAAAGAACATAGGCAACAGGAAACGGAGACGTTATGGGATGAACCGGCTTCGCGACTGCCTTCGCAAGGGATGGTTTCTTGCTCGGAACCGGAGCGACCGTGCTGGTCTGCGCCGTGCGTTTGTGATCGACTTTCTTCTTGGGAGGAATCGTTGCATCCATTGAAATCGAATCCTCTCCGTTTAACTTGGAGTAGTCAATTCTCTTGTGTTTCCGCAAACTCATCTTCTCCTTCTCTTCCCTACTCCTCACTCCGATACGAAAACGCTCACTCTGACAAGAGGTTGCCAAACAAAACATCCTTTCGTTTCTACACGGTCAACACGCGCCGCAACGCAGATTACATCCTTCTCGAGTTTGCTAAAGTACTTTTGTGCGTGAGTGCGGACTTGGCATACAGTTCTTGTTGGGATCTGGAGGTAACGCACAGACAACACACATACCGTCTTCTGGATCTCTTCCCAATTCTTTCCATACTTGTGTAATCCAGCTAGAAACAGCTGGTGCTCGTCGGCAGACCACACTCCTACCGCGTGATGTCGAGCGCGTAACACACATACCCACTCGGTTGCTCATGGAGAACGGCTCTCTGAGGAAGAAGGAGATGTACAGTGAAAGAGAATGCGAGATGCACAGCAATCCATAGTGACCATGGAACCACCGTACACTTCGCCTCTCTTTGGCGAGATCCCCACCAGTCCATCGAATCAGAGTATTACCGTCGCGGAACGATGAAACTGAACTAGAGAAGTCGACTCGTGCATTTCTACACTGGAATGCAATGGGGGCAAAACGGAGCGACTCCACGATTCTGCTGTGGAAGCCGCGCATAATGCACTCCACCGCTGGACTCTCATTCTTTTGGAGCGCCATGTCAAAGCCAAGTCCAGCCCAACACCAAGACTGTTTCGTTGCGGATAGAAGCATAATGGGATAGTGCTGGATGACATTAAGATCGCGATCGAGGAAGTGACGATGGGTCCCCGTATTCGCGTATTGAATGAGTGATTCGTAGGAAAGATGCCGCAGAGTGCGCTCAGCAAGGAACAAATGGGACTGTTGAGGCAGATTGGGGATTCTCCGCTTACACTGGAGGAAAAGAACAGCATGCTGCGCTATTTGTATTTCTGCAGTGTGAGAATTGAATACGCCCATTTTCACGCGTAGGTGGCGTATTCTCGGTGCATTGAAAGCGATATGGCGAGGGAAATGAGACAGAAGGACTTGTTTATACAGGAAAACGAGAAGCGTTTGAGAGTGCGTTGCGTCTGCTGATGCGTAGTGAAGGAGAAGGGAACGAAGAGCGCGGAACTGATCAATCGACTCCAGGAGTTGAACAGAACGCAGTCCGAAGAGCTAGAACTCATCAAAACCAAGGAGAGGAGCGTGCTTGTGAATGAGAAGCGACTGAGGTAGGAGTTATCCCTGCAGATCAGAGAATAGAGAGCAAATCATGGAGAAGTTTATGACCTCGTTGGAGGACTTGCAGCAACGCGTGGACGACAATTCGAAGGACAATGCCGTCTTGGCGGAGGAGAACAAATCGCTGAGAGAGGAGTTCCAACAGAAGGCGAAGCAGTACCAGGAGCAGATTCGGTTAGGAAAGGAGATGATCACCAAGCTGCAGGAAATGAACGTGCTGCTGAAGCGTGCGAGTGAGAACTAGAGTCTCTACGAAGGCCAGATGAGCGAACTCACACGGTACGTGACGGAGCTGGGGGAGAAGGCGAAGGAGGCGGAGACGTTGCGGCAGTCGGTGAAGGAGTACAAGGAGTTGGTGGGGAAGCAGAACGAGGTGATCGGGTCCTTCCAGGAGAGCAGAGACAAGCTGTCCTCCATCGTGAAGCAGTACGAGACGGTGCTGGCGTCGCGAAACAAGGACATCAAGGAGAAGAACAAGACGATTGATCAGTTGTCGCAGGAAGTGGTGGCGGCGAAGAAGGAGTCGAAGCAGGCAACAGCGCAGGTCGAGAAGGTGAAGAAGCTGTGCAGAGCGCTGCAGGAGCGGCTTCGCGAGACCAAGGAGAGTACGCATTTGACAACCATAAACATTGACGAGCTGAGTGACGACGATCTATTGTGAGCGTTGCTTCGTGAGAGCAACCATCTTTGGGACATCATTGTTTCTTGCACAACACGTCGCGGTGATGGGCGTATTCAGCGAGGCGATTCTCACCGGCACTCTTGGACGGATGAATGGAGATCCCACTGATCGGGGTTTTAGTGTCGTGTTTCCAAAACAATACGAAAGAAAGCAATGTCTGTGCTGCTGCTACTCTTTCTTTTGAGCACCGCGCTCTGCCAAAAGTCGTGTGATATCGCAAATCCTGTTGTGTGCGGTTTCAGCGGTTTGTGTCCTCGAAAGGAGCGTAACGGCTGTAGGTATCACGGAGCAAATGTGCATTGACCGGGGATGCTGCTACAGAGCGGGTAGCGATCCGTCGTGCTACTATCCCAATGTGGGAATGGGGAACATCACGAAGGTGCACGTGGTCCACGGCTGCCACTTTGACGCGGGATTCGTGGACACGACGGTGAATATCGTAAACCGATACTTCGACGAGATCTTCCCTCGCGTCTACACCGTTTTCGATTGCAATTCGCATCACGTCTAGGACGCGCAGGCCTACGAGAAGGAGGGATCCAACGTGAAGATGGCGTTCACGACCCAGGCGTGGCTCCTCTCCCTCTTCTTCGACTGTCCTACGGGACTGGGCATCCACTGTCCAACGGAGGTGGTTGTGCGTGCGGCGGGTGACGCGTAGGACAGCATCAACGATATGAACACATGCATCAAGAACGGGTGGATCACGTGGCACGCGTTCCCCCACGTGGCGGAGCTGGAGATTATGGACGAGTCGTGCATGCGATCACCCCTGACGAGTAGATCGTCTATTCAGTTCGGCATCCAAATGTCCAACGACTTGAAGCGCCGCTTCAACAAGCCCGACTCCCGCTTCATCAGCCAGAACGACGTACGCCCCGCTCCGCTCGCTCACCCGCAGGTCCCCGGCACCACCGCCGCCGCCATTCCCATTCTGAAGAAGCTCGGCATCGAGGCATTCCATATCCTTGTGTTTGCTCTCGCGCGCCTCCTTCACCGCACGCCAGGGCGTGAACGTGGTCAGCCAGCCCCCCAACGTCCCCAACATTTATCTCTGGCGGGACCCGGCGAGCGGCGAGACGATCCTCAACCTGAACCACCGCAACGGCTACGGCGGCTGGCGGACGTTCGACGTGGAGAATTATACGTGTGCTGACGCGTAGGAGATGGTGGTGATCCCGGGCCACTCGGAGGCCATGCTGGTGGCGTTCAACGACGACAACCAGGGTCCGTACACGAGCGGGTGGCTGCACCAGATCTTCGCCACGGCGCAGCGCTTCTTCCCCGGCGCGGAGGTGGTGGCGTCCACGTTCGACGCGTTCATCGACGGCGCGGTGCCGTACGTGAACAGCCACCCGGACAGTCTGCCGGTGCTGGAGGGCGAGATCGGCGACACGTGGCTGTACGGCTGCGCCAGCGACCCGAAGAAGGTGAGCGCGCGGCGGCGGCGTGAGGCGTAGTTGGCGTGGATGCGACTGATGAACCGCGCGCGCACGGCGTGCGAGCGGGAGGGACGGTGCTCGCACGACGACTCGCGGTACTACAACTTCTCGCGGTTATTCGTGTATAACGGGGAGCACACGTGGGGCGGCGACATCAAGGCGTTCCTGCACGACACGGAGAACTGGACCAACGTGCGTGCTGGTGCGAGGCGTGAGGCGTAGGAGGCGTTCCACCGCTGTCTGAAGGAGAAGAAGTCGAACTACGTGGACACCGTGGGCACGTGGGAGGAGCAGCGCAAGTGGGGCTTCGACGCGCCGCTGGAGGCGCTGGAGGACCACGAGCTGCGCGCGGAGATCGAGGAGGGGATGAACGCGCTGGAGGTGGACGAGGAGGAGCTGGACCTGAGCGAGTACACGGAGGTGAGGGAGGTGAAGGACATGGAGCTGGGCGGGTTTCTCGTGACCGTGGACGAGACGACGGGCGGACTGCGTCGGCTGTGGAGCGTGCGGCAGCAGCGCGAGTGGTGCGACGCGGAGCACGAGATCGGGCGCGTGCAGTACGACGTGTACAACACCACGGACTACGACCGCTTCCTGAAGGAGTACTTCATCGTATGGAACGAGTGGGGGCCCCAAGATTTCGGGAAGCCGAATCTGGAGAAGGTGCACCACGTGAGCACGAGCGTCGGGTTGCGCGTGTGGAGTGAGGCGTAGATCTTCTCCCGCTACCGCACGAGCTACGTGAGAGAGGTTGGGAACAGCACGTCGCTGGTGGTGGAGATGGACTTCGACCCCGCGTTCCACGAGGAGTTCGGCGCGCCGCAGCGAGCGTTCGTGTTCTACGACTTTGTGTCGGAGGAGGCGATCGCGATGAAGACGCTGGTAGGGCTGGGCGGTGAGCGTTCCCCGTAGTTCTTGAACAAGACGGCGACGCGCATCCCCGAGAGCCTGTTCACGACGTTCAACGTGATTCCCGACGCGCGGGACGCGGCGTACGACGGCTGGTTCATGAACAAGTTGGGCGAGGAGTTGCAGATCAATCAGATGGATATGCAGAAGAGACGAGGGAACGCGCACCAGCACGGCGTGCTGGAGGGATTCGAGTACGCGTACCGAGACACTGCATTGACCGTGCATTCACTCGATGCGGGCATCATTGTGGCAGGAAAGCCCACGGGCTTCCCTGTTCCGTTTAATACCCCTGACTTGTCGTACGGAGTGAGCACGATGCTGGTCAACAACCTGTGGGGAGTCAACTATGTTATGTGGTATCCGTTTGAAGAGGAAGATCAGAACCTGAAGTTCCGCTACGTTCTTGAGTTTAAGGAGTCATCTTTGTATTCTTCTTTGTTGGGAAGACATGGCATTGGACGGAGAGGAGAGGGACTCGTCTCACGAAGAGGTGGAGGAATCGAAACGAGAGGATGAGAGCCAGATGGAGAATAAGACGCCGCTTATGATGCAGAAGGAAGCAGAGGAGCGCGCGTCGCTCGAAATCACGGATGACGACTTTGGTCCCGAGGTCGATTTCACAAAGAGGGAGGGCTTCGTGTATGACCCTGCAAAGGCGGAGTTTAGTCCCGACGAAGTGAACGTGAAGAGGAGACCGTGGAAGATCCAGGATGTGCGCAGCTTCCTCTACCTCCGGCGGTTGGGTAGCGGTTGTATCGTTGCGTTAAGCGTAGAGCGAAAGCACGAGAAGTTGGTTCACGGACTGGCTGCCGTGCGTGACCTCACTCCGAAGCAGATTCTGAAGGAGGAGAGTGGTGCTTCTCATGGTGCATGATGCGTAGTTCGAGAAATCACGCAGTACAACGAGGACATGAGGGAGGAGAAGCAGAGGGAGCACATTCGGAATGGCGACTGGGAATACGTCGACAACGAGATTCATTTTCAGCCCGAAAATGAAGAGGAGTTGAAAGAAGTACTCATTGGTTCCTCTCTTTGTTGTGATCTAATTCTTTTCTCCCATGAGCGACCAAGAGGAGGTCCGTGACGTGTAACGCTTGCTCTCTCTCTTCTCACGCAAAGACAAGAGCCCCCACCCGGAACGGATTTGCACGAGGGAGCCTATTGCTGGAAATGTAAAGGAACCGGAGAGATGTATGGGAGCGTGTTTCGGAGTGCTCATGCGTAGTGTTTGCAAAAGGAAGCGTCTTCCGTGTTCCGTGTGCAAAGGAAGCAAAGTCATAAAGAGTGAAAAGAGGAGGAAGCTGTTCAATCAGCCGGGGTTGATTATGCCGGAGAGGCGGTATGGCGTCCTTGCTTCTCGTTCATCGCATAGGTGGCCCGATTCGATGGCGATTCCGGGTCCGGAGTGTGCGCCGGACTGTTCGAGGGAGGAATGGAAGCCGAAGACGGGAGAGGTGCGTGTTTGGATTACTCCTCAGGTGAATAGGCTCTCTGTTCGCTCGTTGGGAAGTGGAAGATTTACCAGAAGCAGGGAGGTCATCGCTTCAGCACGGATGACGTGACCACAGCGTGGGTTGCGTGCAAGGTGATCAAGGAGTTGAAGGAGAAGGGCGTGGATGTGTCCACCCACCTGGACATGGGCTGCGGCTTGGGATCGGTGCTGATGATGGTGGGCTGGAAGTACCCGGAGCTGCGTTCCACGGGCATCGAGGCGCAGAAGATCAGCTGCGAGTTGGCGCGACGATCACTGCAGTACAACGGCGTGACGGATCGCATGACCGTCTACAACGGGGATCTGCGGGATGCCGCGGTGCTGCCCGACCACCCCCGGTTCCCCATCGTCACGGGAACCCCGCCGTACTTCAAGGCGGGCGAGGCGGCGCTTCCCTCCAAGGTGGACCAGAAGGCGTGCTTGTTCGAGTTCCGCGGCGGCGTGGAGGAGTACGTGGAGGCGGCGAGTCGCTACCTCACGGACGACGGTCACTTCGTGGTGGTGGAGAGCGCGCTGGGGAAGAAGCGGTTCGATGCGGCGGTGAAGCAGCACCGTTGGGGGTGAGAGGAGGCGTGAGGCGTAGAGATGAGGATGGTGAAGCGCTGGGACTTCGTGCCGAAGGAGGGCAAGGTGCCGCTGTTTTCGATCGCGGACATGGTGAAGAGGAAGGAGGGCGAGGCGTGGGACGAGACGTATCCGGTGGAGGTGGTGACGATTCGGAACAAGGACGGCTTGTACACGAAGGCGTATCACCAGTTGCTTTTAGATATGGGTTTCCCCCCGCAGAGGGATGTGGAGAAGTGGTGTGTTTGTTGTTGCGTTCTTTCTGATTCTCGCTTCAGTACATCAACTCTTCTGTATCGGTCACTTCGCTCATCTCATTCACTTGTCTCACTCCTCTCAATTCCTCAATGACCTCCCCATGAACGACGTAAACGAAATCATGAAGTCCAGCCAACGCATCCACCATCTCAGAAAGCAACTGGAGGAAGTAGGCTGTCTTTCTCCCCCTTTCCCCTAGCTGGATGCAGACGTAACAGTCGAATGTGTAAAGTGCGATTCACGTAATGAATGCGTGAAATGCCTCATTTTGGAGAGAATCCCCACTTGAAGGGTTTCTTTTCCGACAAACCACCCAGGGTCACACTATGTGAGAACCACATTTCAACCAAGCAAGAGGTGTTCTCTCCGACTCGCAATGACGCCTAGCTGGAGAACGTGCTCGCTCACGAACTGGTCCATTTATTGGACTATGAGAAGGGAAACACGATGGAAACTCCAGAAGCCCTCTTAGAGTCGTGCCCCCTTCACCCCTCGATTCACCGCATAGAGAGTTCCGCGCTGCCTACTACGGCGACTGTTACCAGAAGGGAGGGAAAGTGAGCTTCGTTCGCAAGCACTGCATCATCAACACGGGACTCAACAACGCGCGGAATGTGATGGCGATGGATGGCGTCGACTACCGCTCCGTGTATGCGAGGTGCCTACAGGGGATTCAGTCCGAATCACCATTTCCTCCTTGTTCAACAAACAACCGAGATCTTGTCGATTTCGATCGAGTAGAAGGACGCTTCGAAGCCTCCCACCTTCGGACTGCACGCGTAGATACCCACGTGGAAAACGGTATCCAGAGGCAAGTTCAGCCGACTGATGCGCAGCTGTTGCCACTCGGACTCTCCGGTCTCCCTGCAGTATATTTCGAAGTCCGTGCGAAGGTGCTTGATCATGAACTCCATATCCACCGTCTGCTTGCGGAAGGGCTGCGTCGCCCAGTCGGAGTACCCCTCGTTCGTCACGACGGAGCCGAGGTTGTACGGCTTCGTGTCCTCCCTTTCCACGGAGCACTTGACCCAGTAATCCTCGGTGAAATAGACAATGAGTCCAGCCTGGTCGAATTGGTGTTGCGGTGTGTAGCGCACGTGCGTCTTCACAACGAAATCGCCACTGACGTCGGTCCACAGGCAGTGTCCGTTGTTGTTGCGGAATCCGTAGTGCGTTCGCTGCCAGAAGTCGGTGCCGGAATCCGAAACCAGCGTGATTCGGTCCCCCTCCACCCGGTGATGCGTTGGCTCGCAGAACCAGGTGAACTGAGACGGTAGAGCGTTATTGAACTCAATTCTCGGCATTCGGGAAGAAATGGAATGCGCGCTCCTTCACCGAAAGGCGTGAGCACGTTCTGTGAACTCTATGCGTTCCATAGGAGAAGTCTCTGTGAAACCGGGAGAAGAAAGAACGGGCGTTTCGTTTGTGTGATTCTTCCGCCATAAGTCCATTACCGAATGAATAGCGAATCAATTGCGTTGATAAAACAGAAAACGGAGGAGTATATCCGATGGGATCCCGTTCCCTCGACAAGAGAAGCGGTTGCCAAACTGCTGGAGGAGGAGAAGTGGGATGAATTGGAGAAGGCGATCCTGCATCGTCTGGCGTTCGGAACGGCGGGTATCTTTGGATGTCTTTTGTGAGAAGCAGGGCTTCGCGGACGAATGGGTCCCGGCTACAATTGCATGAACGACCTCGTCGTATTGCAGACCGCGCAAGTGAGAATGAGCACGCGTCCTCAGAAGTAGGGCATTTGCACATATCTTTTGCAGCAATTCGGCGAAGATGTGAAGAAGCGCGGTGTCGTTGTGGGGTGAGTAGTGGGGATGTGGAATCAGGGAGTAGATATGATCATCGTCGTTTGGGCGATCTTTCATCGAGATTCTTCTTTGCGATTACCGTCAAGGTGTTCCAGCAGAAGGGCATTCCCGTCTACGGATTCCGCTCGTTCGCGTTCACGCCCCTCGTGGTACGCTTCTCCCTGTTGGTTGACCGTAGCCGTTCTCCATTTCTGCGTACAACTGCTGCGCCGGCATCATGATCACGGCGTCTCACAATCCCGCTGCGGACGACGGCTACAAGATCTACTGGGAGAACGCGTGCCAGATCATTTCGCCGCACGACAAGGGCATTTCGGCGTGCATCCAGTCGAACCTGGAGCCTTGGGCGGATTACGCGTCAATGTCCAGCGACGTGGAGTCCTCCATCATCGACATCACGGAGAACGCCGTGGCGAAGTACATGGCGTACGTCACGGCGACGCTGCACCGCAACCCCGTGGAGATGAATGCGCGCTGTCCGCCCATCATGTACACGGCGATGCACGGCGTGGGCTACGTGTTCGTGAAGGAGCTGATCGACCACTTCCACCTCCCCGCGTTCCTCACGGTGCCAGAACAACTCCACCCCGACCCCACCTTCCCGACGGTGGCATTCCCGAATCCGGAAGAAAAGGGAGTGAGCGAGGAGATGAGAGGTGACGCTGTAGGCGCTGAAGATGGCTCTGGCGGAGGCGGAGACGCAGAAGGTGCGTTACGTGTTTGCCACGGACCCCGACGCGGACCGTTTCATTTGTGCAGAGCGAGGAGAAGAAGGCGTTGGAGTTGAGCGCGAGCATGAAGAATAGTGGCACGTGTTCAAGGGCGACGAAATCGGGGCGATTTTCGGCTACTACATGTGCACGCACACGAGCGGGAAGAGGTGTCTGGTGAACAGCGTGGTGTCGAGTCGCTGGTTCGTGCGGATGGGCGCGAAGCTGGGCGTGCACTGCGAGCAGACGCTGACGGGGTTCAAGTGGATGGGGAACAAGCAGTACGAGTTGGAGCAGGAGGGCTTCAAACCGCTGCTGACGTACGAGGAGGCGATCGGGTACGCGGTGGGCGGCGTGGCGCGCGACAAGGACGGCGTGAGCGCGGCGGCGGTGATGGCGGAGATCGTGGCGGAGTTGAGTGCGCGAGGCAGTGGTCTGTTGGAGTACCTGAATGAGATGTGGGTGTGAGTGTGGAGAGTGAGGGATAGATACGCGTTCTGCGGCTACACGACGACGCGCAACAGTTACGTGATCAGCACGGACAAGGCGTACACGGACAGCGTGTTCGAGCGGTTGCGGAACCGCGGGGATTACCTGTTCAAGATGGGAGCGTACCGGATTGCGTCGATTCGCGACCTGACGACGGGCTACGACAGCAGTCAGGAGGCGAACGGCTTCCGCGCGGTGCTGCCGGTGGACCCGGCGAGTCAGATGATCACCTTTGAGTTTGTGAATGGCGCGTGCCTGACGCTGCGCACGAGCGGTACGGAGCCGAAGATCAAGTACTACATGGAGGTGATGGGAGAGGAGAAGGAGAGGTGCGAAGGTAGGAGAGGGAGAGGGTTGTGAGGTGTAGCGTTGGCGGATGCGATGGAGAAGACGGTGTTGAAGGAGGTGTTTGGGAGGGAGTAGTGTGTTGTTTGTTTGTTGTGAAAGTGTCGTTGAAGATGCGTTTAGAGAAGAGCTTGAAATGGGAGTTGAATGATGTAAAGTCGCAGTTGAATGATGCGAAACCATTCGTGAATGACGAGAAACCACACTCGAACAATGCAAACCACTCGAAACCACACTCGAACAACGCGAAACAGAACAAACACACCAATAATGAAACTCATAGAGAAGAGAAAAGTGCTGAGTCAGGAGAGCAACGCTTCCGTAATGCCTACCCATCACCCCACGCAAGCACACCCACTCAAACTCGTGCGAGTAAAAATGGGTCCATGTGTGAATGCCAACGGACTGAAGCTGCTGGACCAGCTGCGTGAGCTCCGCGTAGCTCTTGCACCTCAGGTCCTCCGTGTACAAGTAGGGAGTCAGATGGAAGAAGCACTGCAGATTCTCGCGGTAGTACTGAAGGGAGGACAGCACCTGCTGCGATAACATCGGATAACACAGGTGCTGCATCCCGTTCCCGCAATCCAGCCAGTGGATCTCGTGCACTCGTTTCAGGATGCTGTCCGAGAAGAGACTGGCACCGAGCTCCACCAGAATCTGATTCAGCACGAGACCGCCTCGAGAAAACCCCATCAGGATGATGGGAAGGCGGTCGTCGTCGTGGCAGAGGTAGTTGTCGATGAGGACGGAAAGCGAGTGCAGCGCCTTCCCCGTGGGGTTGTCTACGCCTGATTCGGCAAGGAGAGCGCAAACAGTCCTTCACGTTTCCGTTTCCGTCGCAATCCAGAAACTCTCCGTACAGACTGATTTCCTCCGCCTTGGAGGTGGGACGGACGATGAACACGCTACTCCTGAGCAAAGGGAGACGCACAAACTTGGATCGGGGGTACTTGCTGTGCAGAATCTGGAGGGTTTGCTCGTAGGAGAACTCGGTGTACGATTTCGCGACCGGAGAGTGAATCCTGCGATTGATTATGAAAAGAATGGACAACATCTTGGATTCTTCGTCCTGAATGTCTCCGGGGAAGAAGATAAGCGAGGATGAGGGACAACGCACTTGGTAAGAGTAGACGTCATTCCCGTAGCAGCACGTGTAGCTCGCTGAGTCCATCCGCATCAAGCAGGGATGGGAACTCATGGTGTGCAAAGCAATGAGAGAGGGCAAAAGGGGGGGCGTTTTCCGCCACTCGGCACAGAAAGAGTATTTGAAGAGTCGATGTCCTCCCAAACTCTGTTCTGCAGCCACTGCATGAAGCTGAAGGACCGGAGCGACTTCTCCAAGGGTCAGTTGAAGAAGAAGGAACTACGCGTGTGCATGGAGTGCTGCGCAGCTATAGCGGCTCAGAAGGCAAAAGAGAAGGCAAGTGCTGGCAATGGGAGTTCAGTGACTTCCTTTGAGCCTCCCGCTCAACTGTTCAAGCCGCTGTACGGAGCTGAGGCGGACAAGGCGGACCAAATGACGTGCCTGACCATGCATCAACCGTGGGCTTCGTTGCTGGTGTACGGCATCAAGCGCGCAGAGGGACGTGGATGGACGACGGGGTTTCGCGGAAGATTGTGGATCCACGCAGGTAGTGCTGTGTGCTTGGACTGAAGCGCAGCGTCGAAGGAGCCGACGCCGGAGATGATCGTGTCCTGCGAGGAACACTACCGCGAGATTTATCGGCAACATGGCGAGTCGATCACCGTCGAGTTTCCGAAGCACTATCCGACGAGCGCGTTGATTGGATGTGTGGACGTGGTGGACGTGGTTCCCTTCCAGCAGCTGGCGGATATGCAAATCCCGTCTTCGGTTGGCTTCACTGCGTCGTGCTAATCGTTAGGTGATGGAGGAGGAAATGGGCTCGCCGTACGTCTTCCTGTGCCAGAACTATCGTGTGGGCGAAGAGGAGGCGTGGTGAGGTGTAGAGACTCATGCTGCCGTTTTCTCTGAAGGGGGAGCATAAGCTGTGGAAAATAAATCCGCGGGTTTGAGATTGGAGAGTGGGATGATGGGTAGGATGTGAAGAGCTGTCAGAGCATTATGAAGGACAGCCAGAGTCCTTTTCCGGTAGACTTCTATTCTCTCGCATGTGCGTATTACAAGGAGCATCAGAGTTGGCGTGTTTGTTGTTTAGGAGTGGAGTAGTTGGGAGGGAGTGAGGTGGTTTGGGAGTGGTTTAGAAGGTTTGGGAGTGAAATGACTAGTTTGGACATGGAAAGGGGTGATGAGTGGAGGAATGACACCAAATGAGAGGGGTTGAAGAGAATAGAGCAAAGAAGAACGCTCTCATCCCACATGAACGAACAAGCAAAGCAAACTCAGCAATCGCAATCAAAGCCATCTCATGCTTCTTACACGATAAGCAACAACGCTAATCACACACATCACAACACAACGACTGTCATCCCACCCTCACCAATCAACCACCTCCCATCCCATCTTCACCCTTCAAACACTCCCCCTTCACTTCTCCTTTTCCTTTTCGAGAAAGGGGGAAGCACGTCGGAATCTCCCCATCTGGGTTATACTGTCTCCCAAAGCCGCATCATGCGCATGGAGGAGGAGTCGTGTGGTGGTTGTGGCTGTTCATTATTTCTTTGCTTTGAGGTGCTTTGAAGTGCTTTTAGCTGTAAGTCTCGTGTTTGATGAAGGGTTTGGTTGCTGGCGGCCGATGATTACCATATTTGCTACTCTTGATATTCAATGATGAGCATTAACCAAGATCTCTGAGGTCTGCCGTGGTATAGCAATCCATTCGCAATGAAGATAAGATTGTTTCGTCATGAACTTCGGTAGTGAAATCTCTTACGAAACGCTGCCTTCCTTCTGAGTGCTGAATGGTGGAAATGGAATGATGTAATACTTATTGGGAATCTCTCTGAATCCTGATTACAAACATAAGTGTCATCTTTGATCTGACCCATTTCGTGTTGCGATGGCTGATGATAAAAAGATAGGGACAACTGAACACCCTGACGATCCAAATCTTTTTATTCTACTGACATCGAGTTGACTGTGATGATACTAGACTAGAGTCTCTGATTTTCCAAGAATACAGAATGAAGAGACACCTTGGCTGTCTGAGTCCGTGTGGAGCTTACTCGTTGCTTGTGCTTGTACTTATCGTTGTTTAGGCGTTGTGTTTGTTTTGACATAATTGGTTATCGACATGGCTAGTTTGTTCTAGAAGCGTTGCCACTCACGCGTAGCACCTCAAAACGCTGCGAGAGTCATCAACCTGACCGACTACAGCTTGCCCCAGCTGGAGAACTTGTTACAGACTCTCATCAATGTATCTGGGTTGCCCGGGAGTCGTAAAGACTAGGAACGCGATCGAGCGGTCGGTATGCTGAACACAATGAAAGATACAAATGAGAAGGCGGAGAAGGCGATTGAAGCGCTGAAATGCATGAAGCCGGGAAACGAGGGTGCGTTGTGAGGGTCGGTGTGTCATTCGGTAGATAAGGATGTGCTGATTCCAGTGTCGGCCAACATAATGGTTCCCGGGAAGCTGGAGAACGTGGACCACGTGTATGTATCGATCGGAGCCAACTACGTGGTGGAAAAGACGGTGGAGGACGCAGAGGCCTTCTTCTCAAAACAGAAGACGATGCTGGACGGGAGCATCAAATCCGTCCGCTCGCAAGCGATGAGCATCGAGGACCAGATCTTCCCCGTGAAGAAGATGATCGAGCTGCGACAGATGCAGCAGCAGCAACAGCAGCAGCCGAGCGCAAATTGACAGGGTTTTAGCGTGTCTTTGTTGCCATACGCGTGTTTGACAAACAGGTGTACTGCGGAGAGGAGGACAATTGGGTAGCGATGTATGGGGTCTGCGCGTTCCCCCGCTGCATCGGCATCGACAGATAGGGGTCTTGCAGAGGATGATTCCTGTCGACGGCCGCGTTCCCCGCAGCTTGCGGTGAGTTCACGTAGTAGAAGGGCGACTGCGGTGTGAGCATCGAGTAGGGCGAGGGAGAGGACATGGAGGGGTACTGGTTCATCGGCGCCTCCGGACGATAGCCCTGCACCATGGGGATGAACTGGGAGTTGGGCTGCGCCGGGTAGCCCGAAGGCATCGCATTTACGTCAACGGGAGCCACCTGGGGCATAAGCGGATAGTGCATGGATGTGTTCGGCACGGCGGACGAGGAAAGGGAGCTATATTGGGAGTTTGTGTACTGGTAGTTGGAAGAATAGGGCATGGACTCGGGATACACCTACATGATCAACACCACTGCGAAGCGTACTTGAGGCTCACCCATGGGTTTCTACACATCACATTTCAAAAATACGGAAATACGTCCATTCTCTGCACCGCGGGAGCGCTCTTCGGAGGCGCTTCCTTCGACGCGACTTCCACTGCGCGGAGTTTGCTATTTACCACTTCATTTGTTTTCAGGCCGCGTTTGAGCTCCTGGTCCTTGATAGGGTTTAGCTCGTTGAACTTGTTGAAGATCAGCACGTCGATCTCGTCTAAGGACGCCAGGAAGAAGTCCTTTTCGCATTTCAGCGACGTGATTTCCAACTTGATCAGGTAGTACGCCTTCTCCAACTATTCGATGACGCTGCGTATCAAATCCAACTTGCTGCACTTCCGCCAAGAGTGCCGAGTACTCCTCGCGCAAGGATTGCAGCCTGCTCCTAATCACGCACCCAGTGTGCCTACTCTTCCGTGCGCGCTGGATCCGGCGTTTTATCCGCGTGGTCGGTCATGCCAATCGAATTGTGACTTGCAAAGCAGGAATCTGACGAACAAACACAGAACGCCTTTTCCATGCACTCAAAGTACCGCTCCTCGAGCTCGCTGCAGTTCTCTCCCTTCACAAGACAATCTGAAAACAGCCTCATCTCCTCATCGCACGGTTTCTCCTTCACTTGTCTAGACGTGAAACGGGAAGGTGACGGTAACTCAACGAAGAGGGCCTCGTGCGCTTCCTTCACGGCTTCCTGCGCCTCGGTAATCGCCTTGTTCTCCTCCTCCATCTCCTCGTCATTCTTCTTCATGACGTCTTCTCTATTTTTCAGATGAGTACAGTACTCTCCACCTCGCTTCCATCATCTTCTCCTCCACACTCTCTTCCTCTTCCTAATCCTCACTTCCCATCTCTTCCGCTCACTTCCTCATGATTCAGCATATTATCGATACTATCTCTACTCCTCAAGCCAATCTCGCAATCGTACATGACTCCGAATATGGTATTTCCGCTGTGTGCCGTTTCCTGTTCCTCCTCCTGTTCCTGTTCCTCTTCCTGTGGCGATTCCTCCGACTCCTTCTTCTGGTCGTCCATATACTCGGCGATTCTCTCCATCAAGGCAGGACTTATCTTGGGAGTGAGACCACGCCACGCGACGCTCACCTTTACGGGCATCTCCTCCGTTTCTTCATTGTATTCGCCGTTCGCGTCATACTCGTCGTCGTACGAGGATTGGCTAGCACCCATTCTAGAATCGAGGGGGATAGAAAGAAATGAACAGACGCCGAAAATCGCGCTTCTTTCTGGAGTCGCTTCCTCGCGAAAGAAAAGGGAAGAATGGATGAGGATTGTGCGTTGACGGACCAGGTGGGTGAAACTAATGGGATTGAGGAGTAGTTTTCATCGATTCTGGATTCGTTTTGCTCCTGCGCTGGGATGGAAGAATCCTATTCCTACTTCAACGAGCTTGTGCGTTTGCTGAATGAGCTGGAGGGTTCTGTGACGGATGAGCAAGTAATGTGGTTACTGGCCCCAGCAGAAGTGTTATTCGCATTCCGTTGTAATATGTAGCGTTTGCTGAATAGCGGCATCGACGAGGGAAACGTTCCACTCGTGATCGACGTGTTGTCCTTGTTCACTTCCTGCTGCATTGAGTTGGAATCCGCCTTCCACCTGGAATTCAACCGTATTCGGAATGTGGTGGAGCAGTGTCTGTTGTGCGCCGACGACGTTCCTTTTCTCTTTCACCGTGATGCGTAGAGCGCGGCATACACAGCGATGATACTGTTGCTATCGGTGTACAAGTACTGTCGTGATGACAGCGTGAATCCTGGCTATTTGAGCAGTTTGGTATTCAACAATGAATTCGGTGTGGGATGTTCTGCCGGATGATGTGTAGACTTGGGTGTGATTGAAGTGGTGATGGACTGCATCGACGTGATGTTGGAGTGGACGCCGGAGGATCTGTCCCTGCAGTACTACCGTTTGCGTTCGTTGCTGTGCTGCATGCTTGGGAGTGAGTGTGTTGTGTCGTATCCGTCGGAAGTGGAGAGGCGGTTGAGGGAGCAGTTGGGTCGGTTGGAGGGTGTGGTGTGTTCTTTAAGTGAGTGTGGGTGTGTTGGTGAGGCGTGTTCTTCAAGTGGGGTGTGTTCTTCAAATGAGAGTGAGTGTTCTGGTGATTGTGAGGAGGATGCGTGTTCTGGTGATTGTGAGGAGGATGCGTGTTCTGGTGATTGTGAGAAGGATGCGTGTTCTGGTGATTGTGAGGAGGATGAGTGTTCTGGTGATTGTGAGAAGGATGCTTGCTCTAGTGATGATGACGTGTGCTCTTCAAGTGAGGTGAGTGAGGAGGAAGTGGAAACGGCTTCACGCATTCCTTGGTGTCTCTCATTGTTCTCTCTTCTCATCATGGTGTTGTTGGTGCTGGGCGCGTGCTGGATGCCTTGTCGTTTGGAGGAGGGCGAGGTGGTGTGTTGGTCCGGCGGACTTCGAGTGGTGGATGAGAACATGACGCAAGTGCGCGAAGAGACGGAAATGGAGTGGAGTGTTCCAGAGGAAGAGAGTGGAATCGTTGAAGAAGAGAAGAGTGAAACGGTCGAGGAGAATGAACTGACTGAAGAGAAGAGTGAGGCGATTAAAGAGAGTGAGAATCAAATCGTTGAGGAGAAGTCTGAAACGGATGAAGAGAGTGAGAAGACTGAAACTGAGACGGATGAAGAGAACGACGCTGAAAGAGAGATGGTTGAAAAGGTGGAGAAGAACGAACAGACTGAAATGGATGAAGAGAGTGAGAATCAAATCGTTGAGGAGAAGAATGAAACGAATGAAACGATTGAAACGATTGAGAAGACTGAAACGCTGAATACAAACGAACCAACAGAGGAAAGCACTGAGAAGGAGAACAACACAACAAGTGAAGACGGAGACATGACTCAGGAGAAGAACGGCACGGATGAAGAGAACGACACAACTGAAGCGAACGACACAGCTGAAGAGAACCAAACGCAAGAACAACTTCCTCCAAACACTCTCATTTCTTCCTCCCTTCTCCACTTCCTCCGCCCCCACTGGTTCCTTCTCCTTACGTCCTCCTCTCTCCTCCTCTTCGTCACCTGGTGGCTGAACCGAGAAACAGTGGAAACGGTGGAGTTGGAGGAGGAGGTGTCCACGCCGCAGCAGGACTCCTTTGAGGGCGATTCTGCGATGGAAGTGACGAGAAACATGGACGACGAAACGTATCACTCGCTTCTTCGGATTCTCGTGAAGTGGGTGTTTGGGTTGTCACTCACCACTAGGTCGCAAACGCCGAGAAAGGCGCAGTAAGATGTATCATGTACGACGCGCTTGTTCCAAACAAAGAAAGCACATGACCATTTGCTTGAACAACGACAGTGTGAACAGGAGGAGACACACAACTCCAACGGTAGCGCAATCAAAGCGCATCGTCGAATCCACCACGGGAATGGTAGCGACGGCGGCGTCACTCGCAATCACATTACCGTCACTCATGAGAAGAGCGGGAGGCTGAGAAAGACCGAGATCGCTGTTGTAGGGAAGAGAACGGTACTTGAGTGGCACCTTTTGAAAGGGAACTTGAAGATGGAGGAAGTCTGCGGTAGAGAAGCGAACCCAATAGTGCGTGGGGTGCTCGTGAAGAGTCAACTCTCCTTGACTCGCCGTAATCCGGTGCGGGAAGGTCCGAAAGTGGGGAATAAGAGGAATGAAAAGGGAGCAATTCGTGCAGGAACCCCTGTACGAGAGAAGGAGTGTGGCGTGCACCAAATCAGAATCTAGTCCTTACAGTGGATTGCTATAACGACTCAGAATGCGTTGCGTTAGTAGAGGGGTCGATGAGGCCGATTCGGAGAGAACCAACTCCAGAAATACACTATCATCGCGGATGGAAATGCCTACGGATCATAAAACGATGAATAGAATACGCATCTGGAAATGGGAAAGCGAGAGAAAGGGAATCGTCGTATTCACGCGGATCCGGTGAAGCGAGCGAAAGAAGGAAGAGCACAGTGTAACGGGCTCGTAGTAGAACGCGTGGTGGTAGTAAGACTCCTGAAAAGAGGAACCCACCGAAAACGCATCCCTCAGCGCAGAAACGAGGGAAGTGATTGACCTCAGAGAAAGAGAGTCCTTCCAATAGATGAAAAGACCCTCGGGGAGTTGATGCACGCCCCCTCCTCGCCCGCGTGAGAATGCAATGGTTACTCCATTGTATGCACGAATATCTGCAATAGGAACGTGATCGATCCAGATGGAGCGCTGTGAAGGATAGTGCTCTATTTCTAACCCGACTCGACTTAGATTACGATACGTCACGTTTCTTGAAAAGGAATACGAAACAATTCCCTCCATCTCCTCGACTCGTCTCATAGACCATAATGGGAATTGGGTTTCATCGAATTGGTGTTGCACAGCGGAGACAAAGAGAAGGAGAGCCAGCCAGCCGTTCCTCATCCTTGTCAATGGAAGAGTGAAGAAACCATCGTTTCAATTGCACCAAACAATGTAACGTCATAGTACACTCCTAAACCGACACAGAACACGATCACTTCCCGTCATCAACGCGCAAGCACTGGATGAGATGGTTTGTGAAGTGTGGACCGTACACCTACCCGTTAGAAGGAGAAGCAGCGCCAACGGTGTTGTGACAGTGAGGACACTTCACCGTGTAGAGGACGCGGTCGTAGCAATACAGGTCGTCTTTCGGGTCGCGCGGAGTGGATTCCAGAAGCACTTGTTGGAGATACTCACTCTTGTCGCGAATGAATGGCGTTGGAGTTATAGAGCAGTTTCTGTGTATCTGTACCTCACACGAGAAGCTATTCCTTACTTCAAAAGCGAGATCTCTGCTGATCTCCCTCAAGGCGGCGTTTACTGTGTCTTTCCTCTCCTCCATAAGGTACCGACGCGCTTTCAATCACGTGTGCAACAAAGCGGAAGGAACCAAAACTATACTTCCAACATCTCGCCGTGCTCTTCCGGGTTGTACTCCTTCACCAGGAATTCGGAGAACGATTTCAGCGCCGCCACGCCTCTCACTTCGTCGGTCAGCTGGGGAATGAGAAGGATGTGGAAGTCCTGGAAGAGGTCGAACACCTGGTTGATGTACTTGTCCTGCATCCTGCGCCTCGCGATGCACTTGCGACACGCGCAGTCGGCGTCGGGGAAGACGATCTACGGATGATGATCGCGCGCGACGAGGACCTGGTTGATGACCACGGAGTTGACGTTGATCTGGTACTTGGTGAGCTGCTGGACCAGCCGCTCTGTCTCGTACACGCTCAGGAACTCGGGGATGCACACGGCGACGAAGGTGGTTTCGTTGGCGTTCTTGAAGCGTTCCGACACCTTGTGGATGGTTTCCTGCATGCCGCCGAACTTCTCCTTGATGCTGTCCATGTTGGGCGCGTTGGGTCCCAGCAGCGTGGCCATCTACGGTGAATCCAGAGAGATAATGCGACTTGAGAGAAGATGCCCGAGAAGGAGGAGCTCAATCCATTCAGATTGTCGAGCGAGGATTCGAGCATGGATGGGAACGAAAGCAGGCGCAGCGTGTGTCCCGTGGGCGCCGTGTCGAAAACGACCACGTCGTACTTCATCTCCTGGACTTCCTTCATGAGCTCCGAGAAGGAGAGCGCCTCGTCGATTCCGGGGAGCGAGGTCGACAGATTGCCGATCAGATCGTTCAGTTTGTTGCCGGTCTCTTCATTCATTCCCGGCACGCTGAACATCTTCTTGAAGTCTATTGTTCATTTGAGGAGACGATACAAACCATTCTGAGGATTCGTCTCGATCTCCATGCAGTACAGATTCGTGAAACCGTTGACAAGGAGGGGATGGCTCGTGAACTTCTGCTTGAAGGCGTCACTAGGAGGAATCAGACAAAGAGAGACGGAGCGTACCTCAGGTTGTGTGCTGGATCGGTGGAAATGATAAGGACGCTCTTCCTCGTGTTCGTGAGTTGCACGGCGAGAGAGCAGGACGTGGTAGTTTTGCCGACGCCTCCCTTTCCTCCGACAAAGATCCTACTCCTCATGAAGAAGAGACACGCCCCACCACTTCAGTTCCTTGTTCTCTATGATGTGTCGCAGCGTCGCTTCGGGGATATCGCACTCGTCTTCCATGGGAGAAGAATACTGTGCGTACAGAGGGTGTCGGTGTGTGGATGACGAGCGTGTGGTGTTGTGTGTCTTTGGGGTGCTTCTCGGACAGAAGACGGTGCCTCGTGTAACAACAACGCGGAATGGATCCAGAGGGATTCGAGCATTCCGTTCTTCTTGCCAAATGCGAATTCATCGGGAATCACGCCCATCCCAAACAAATGGGTAGCAGCCCCAGTCAAGCATGAACAGAGCGAATGGAAACAACGCAGCCTTCATTTCCCTCCAAATCAGGGATCGGATGAATCGGCGGGCGTTTCATCGAGATCCCGTCGTTACCATTCGTATCCCACTGGAGAAACGGGCATAATCGTTTACGAGAGAGGAAGCCATGAGTTCCCTTGCGTCCAAGCTGTGCCGTTCTGTGAATCCGACGATCATTACACGTGGTTCCACGTTCTACGCGAAGAACCCGAGTCGCACCGATTTGTGTTGTGTTAATCGAATAGACATCGTGTCGACATCGTGGGTGTATAACCGTCTCGACTCGGTGAAGATCATCGATACGACGCGCCACATTGCGGAGCACCGCAACGCGAAAATCGAGTTCTCTGCCGTTCTTATTTCTCTCCGCCGTTCACGCGTAGAGCCGTTTGCCCGGAGCGCGCTTTTTGGATCTGGAGAACCTTTGCCAGAAGCCGGGTCCGCTCATTCAGAAGCTGCCCACGGAGGACCAGTTCCAGAGGGCGATGGAGCGTTTGGGCATCAACTCGACGGACGACATTGTGCTGTACGACACGCAGGGCCTGTACTCGGCGGCGCGCGCGTGGTTCATGTTCCGTCTGTTCAACAAGAACGTGAAGGTGCACGTGATGAATGGCGGTCTGGTGCGCTGGTCGACGGAAGCGTACCCGCTGGAGCGCGGGAAGTACGAGCTGCCGACGAACAAGGGCAGCTTCGCGCTGGACCCGGACTACTCGCTGGTGTGTTCGCTGGACGAGCTGAAGCAGCGCGTGCGCGACTACCGACACGGCATCACGAAGCGTACGGTGGTAGACATGCGCAAGCCGTGCTGCTATCACGGCACATGTCACGCGCCGATCGCGAACCTGCCGAAGGGGCACATTCCGGGGAGCGTGAACATCCCGTACTACAACATCACGGACCCGTACAACAACTACATGATTCGGAACCCGGACGAGCTGCGCACCATCTTCGAGAAGCACGGCGTGATGGTGAACGAGCCGGAGAAGATGATCTTCAGGTGAGGGAGAGTGAGCGTGGTGAGGCGTAGTTGCGATTACGGCATTTCGTCCTGCGTGGGACTGTTTGCGATGACGTTGCTGGGGCGTCCGTTGGAGAGGTGGGGTGTGTGTGGGTGATGTGAGGGGGTAGTTGTTGTGTGTACGATGGTTCTTGGATTGAGTATTCGTTGCAGGAGGGCGCGGAGATTGAGTTGTGTTGAGCAGTTGCAGTTATACCATATGTGGTGTGTTTGTTTTGAGTTGTCGTTCTCTCCGTTATCCAACTCATCACTCTCTCCACTTCTTAAGTGATCACACTTCATTATGCAACTTCTTATAACAACCCCTCACATCATAACCGCACAAATGCCTCACCAACAAACACCCACTACACAGAATTGGCCATCTTCGCCTGAGCGATGGACGCGACTCTTCTCGCATCGGGGAAGCGGTTCACGTACTCGCCCATCGAGATGAAGGACACCTGGATCTGCCTGCGGTTGTACCATCTTCCGTTCATCTCGTCGGCGACTCTCTTGCACGTGGGCACGTCGTCGAACATCATGTACACGTTGCCGTCCGACTTCTTGTCCACGAAGCAGTGCAGCACCGTGCCGAAGCGCTGACACTCGCTCTTCACATCCTCCTGGATGTTGATGTCCCAGTTCGGGTCCGTCTCCGCCGCAGGGATGAACATGTTGCGGAGAATGAGGCAGTTGCTCGCGTTGCCCTGAATCACCGGCTTGCCGTCCACGCCCATCATCTACGCCTCACCGCCGTCTATTGTACCTACGTTGGCGGCGACCTGTCCGGGGTTGTTGACCTGCTGGATCATGCGGTTCAGGTCCTCGTCCTTCTTGCTCTCCGCCAGGTGGCGCATGATCAGCGAGCGGCGCTGCGGGTCCAGCGCGATGTTCTCGCTCTGCTCCTCGTCCTCCAGGCGCCAGCCCTTGCCGCGGCGCTGCGGGATGGTCACGCTGATCTTCCGGCCCAACACGTCGATGCCGTCCATCTTCATCGCCGCGCGCGACGCGTACTCTACTCGTGAGGCGCACGACGCACACGCACCCGGACGACGGAACTTGACGTAGGCGGAGCCGTGGAACTGCTTGCGCTCGTCGAGCTCGAGGTCGACGCCGTCCACGTCGCCGACGGACTCGAAGAGCTACGTGTGAGAGCGAGGCGGCGGCGGTACGTCGATGATGTCGCGGCGCGAGAGCGAGGGGTTGAGGTTGCAGACGTAGATGGTGGAGGGCTGGATCTTGGGCGGCGCCTTCTCCTTCATGGCGGACCAGTTCTTCTCCGCCTCGCTGCGCTTCACCTTCATGGGGAAGCCGCTGCAGTTGCAGGCCTTGTGCTTGGTGCACATCTTCTGGCCGTTGAGGAGCAGCGCGCGCGCGCAGTCCTCCTGCGAGCCCATCTCGATGTACCCCATTCCCTTGGAGCGACCCGAGTTGCGGTCGCGAATCAGCTTGATCGACTTGACCTACACGTCAGCCGTTCACAGCTCCGCTACCTTTCCCGCCTGCTCGAAGTAGTGGCGAAGCCACTTCTCGTCGACCTTCACCTGGAGGTCGGACACGAAGACGGTGCAGAAGTCGCGCGTCAAGGACTCCTAGCGATTAGCAGACGCAGGAGAGACCCACCTCGTTATCGTCCTCCTCCTTGCCCTTGGCGCGGCTCCCATTGCGTCCCATTCTTTCCCTGCTGCGGTCTCTGTCCCTGCGGCTGTGGGAGTGGTGTCTGTGACTGTGGGAGCGATCTCTGCGACTGTGGCGATCTCGGCTGTCGCTCCTGCCTCTGCTGCTGTGTCGATGACTTCTGTGGCGATCGCGACTGCGGCTGTCATCGTGGTGGCTGCGTCGTTCCGAACGCCCATCCCTAGGAGTAATGACGCTCTGTAGGTTGCTACCTCTCTGCAACGGACTCCTCTCTTCCGTGACGATCCTTCGAGTCGGAAGGCTAGGGGGTGAGGGAAAGGAGGAAGAGCGAACAAGTTCGGCCTTATTTTCCTGCTGCGTGTCCATAGTGAATCGGTAGAGTTGAAATGGAGCCAATGAGCTGTAAGGCTGTTTGAATCTGGTGTGGAGCCAAGGAGACGTATTTGCGAACAAACAGAGACAACGACGCGAGTACTTCTTGCGGTTGCTTCGCTTCTTGTTCTTCTTGCGGATAATCACTTCGCGCAGCTTCTTCTTCTTTTCCTCCTCGATCGCCTCCTGGCGCTTCTCGATCATGTTCATCTTCTTGCTGTCCTTCATCATTTCGGCCAGGTAGTCCTCGGGACGGAGATAGGGAATGCCGTTGGCTTTGAGCAGTTTCCTCCCCTCCATTGTGCCTTTCACGGACGCCTCATAGCTACGATGAGATGGGAAGTGTCACCGCCTACAACGCCAATTCTCGCTTTATATCGTCTTGTGCATCTTTAATCTCGTCCACCTCCACCGGGATGTCCAGCGTTTCCTTCCAGGGCAGGTTTCGATTCATCGTCTCCAGCGCGGCTTGGAGTCCCTTCTATGGCGTCATTCAATTGAAGGTGGTGCATACAACATCCTTCTTTATGGGCTCTCTGTGCGCGCTCTTCATTCGCTGCAATGCTTGCATCTCCTCGTCAAACTGCGGGTCGTAGGAGTCACTCTCTCTAGCGATGAAGGAGGGGAGGAATGTCACACTCGGAGCTCATTCTATCGGCTGTGTGGAGAGAAAATGAGGAGCAAAAGGGAGTGCGGAAATACGTCCGTTTTTGGGAGAGGGTGGAGGGGAGGGGTGGATGAGGGAATTGCAAGGAAACACAGCAAGACTCGAGGAAGGAGGAGAGACTTGCTAGAATCATCATCCCCTTCATTCCTCAGAACGACGGGATGCTTCGTAGTGGAACAATAAATGGACTGAAGCGCTCCTTTTCGTCGTTTGTCACTGGAGTTCCGAAGTCAGTGCGGAATGGGGACGGTCGTCGTGTGCAGCGCAATCTGCGGAAGGACTACATCCGGAAGAAGGGGAAGTCGCACTCTTCGACGATTTGGTTGGATCGCCAGCTTCGGGATCCCTACACGATTCGTGTGGGGCATCTTTATTTTAGTGATGAGTAGGCCTCCGAAGAGGGACATCGATCCCGCGCCTACTTCAAGTTGGAGGAGATTGACAGGGTTGCTTCCAGTGGAGGAGAGTGACATGTAGAAATACACAGTGTTTCACAAGAACGACGTTGTGGTGGATGTGGGTGCGGCGCCGGGGGGTTGGTCGGAGTACGCCGTGAAGCGCGTGGGGATTACGGCTCCCTGCTCCGTGCTTTCGATTGACCTGCTTCCCATCGCTCCCATCCTCGGCGTGCATTGCATCCAGGGCGACTTCTTGGACGCGGAGATGAAGAGGCTGCTGCTGCACTACATTGACGGGAGGCGAGTGAACACCGTGTTGAGCGACATCGCGCCCAACTTTTCGGGGGACCATTCGATCGATCACGAGAGACAAGCCGTCGTTTTAGTAGGCTTTTATGAATAGATTGCGATGTGCCGAAGCGTTCTCGCCTTTGCGAGAGAAGTGACGGAGAAGGAGTGTACTGTTGTGTTGAAGGTGCTGCAGGGAAGCGAGTTTGCGTCGTTCATGAAGGAGGCGAGAGGGCTGTATAGGGAGTGTCACATTATGAAGCCGAAAGCGTCTCGGAAGGAGTCGTCGGAGGTCTATTGCATATTTCGTTCGTGGAGTGTTTGTTCGGAAGTGTGTTTGTAATCGCAATAGCAGCGAATGCTTAGTGAAACGGATGGATGTGTTGAAAGAGGCGATGTACGTTCATTCTCTGACGTTTCATAGGCCTCCTCTCCCGTCCTAAACACAGCACTGAAGACCGTTTCTTTCTAGTCAAATGGAACTCACTTCATGCATAATAACGACGGACCCCACTTCACAGTGCATCTCCTGCGAATGGCCGGGTATCCACATCCGAGGAAAGAATAATGTGTTCAAAGTGCCACACCGCTTCCATCCCATTCATGCAAGCGATTGCATACTGAAAGGAGCAGAATGGGTGGTTCACAGCGCGGCAATCGCTCCCACAAGTATTGTCTCATGAGCCAATCATCTTCGAGGATTTGGACGGCTGATGAGAATGGCGAAAAACCCGATCGCATTGAAATGCGTGGTATTCACATGGGAATGCGAGTGAGGTGTGTGAGAGGAGCATAGGGCCTCAATTGTACCGGCTTGTGAGGGGGACGGCATCTATTCTTTCTACTCGCTTCTCCATCATTTGTCTTCAGAACGACCCAGTATAATGAAGAGTATATCGTTATACACAATGGAAGAAGTAACACAATTCATGGCAATCCCAACATCGTTCAAACGGTGCCAGTAGACTGCATTACCCTATTCCAATCCCCAGGTGCATTTTCCAACCCGACTCCTTTCCAATCATCACACAAGGCCAAGTAACACAGAAAAACAGAGCACACACCAAACTCCATTTATTCATTCTATCCCTGTCGTGCAATACTTGCACTTCTTGAACGAGGTTCCAGTGATAGCCAAAAAGGATGGGAATTTTGGAGCGCGGCCCTAGAATCAGCCAATCAAATGACGTATGGCCCGCTGCGTTTCTACCATTTTGGTCATAACCGTGGTTTTGGAGAAATGCAATTGCCATTCACAAAAATCATAAATAGTTTTCATTGAACGACAATGAAGTATTTGGCGCTTATTGCTCTGTGTATGTGAGCTGTGGGAGGTGTGAGGCGTAGTTTCTGTTGCTATGAGCACGCTGACCTGCGAGAACGGTCAGGTTTACTTCTCGGTGACGAAGAAGTGTATGAGCTGGGGTACGGAGGAGTCGTACAAGATTCTGAACGGTGCCACCGTGCTGAAGACGAGCGCTGCGTTCGCGAACAACGAGCAGCGCACGGATGAGTACTGTCTGCAGGCCACGACCAACAACCAGTACAAGTTCCAGCTCATTGATTCTTACGGTGATTCTTGGTTCGCTGGCGCTTGGGTGAGTGTGGCTGGTATCTACGGCAACGTGGTGTTCAAGGGCTATTTGACGGAGAAGAGACAGGAGGAGTACGACCTGTCTATGTACTACCCCGTGACGAAGGGTCAGCAGTGGAAGATGTACACGTCCGCGAGCAGTGTCGATCCCAACTGGAACACGCTGAACTTCTCGGACGGCAGCTGGCAGACGGTGACGCTGGGCTCCGTCTCTTCCGTGTCTGGCACGCAGTACTTCCGCAAGACGTTCACTGGCATTCCCAACATGGCTGCGTACGAGGTGTCGATGAACTACAAGTTCGGTATCGTCGCGTACGTGAACGGCGTGGAGGTGTTCCGCGACCACATTGCTGAGGGCGCGGTGACTGCCACCACTCCTTCCAACGGTGCCTTCACGGAGTACGAGTACCACGGTATGATTCGTCCCGCGAAGGAAATCGAAGCGAGCAGCGTGCTGGCGGTGGAGCTGCACTTCCCCACGACGGGCGAGAACGCTGTGGAGTTTGACGCGTACGTGGCTTCGCTGGCGTCCTCCATCCCCACGACGGAGTCGGACAAGTGCTTCATCTACCCGTACGCCGTGACGCTGACTTCTTCGGGCGGCAATAACGCTGCCAATATCTTCAACTGGGGCAAGCAGGACTACTTCTCTGCTGGCTCTAGTGCTCTCCCCGCTACGGTGACCTACGAGTTGAGTGGACCTCGCGCGCACGTGAACGCGCTGCGTGTGTGGCCCTACACGTACGCGACGCAGTCTCCTTCCGCGTTCACGTTGTCGGGTGCGATGAGTTCTTCGAGCACCTACAGCACTGTCATCAGCATCGCACAGACGTCGTACACGAGCAATGTGTACAAGATGTTCTACGGACGTGTTAACGCGAAGCCGTACCAGTCCTACCGCCTGACCATCTCGGCTTCGTCGACGACGATTGCGTACGCTGTGGAGGTGCAGCCAGTGACGTGCGCTGATATGATGCCCGCTTCCATCACGTTCGAGCCTTCCTCGTACTCGATGTACACGTACTTCGAGGAGGCGGACATTCATCCCTCGATCATGGAGTTCAACAACTGTGCTGTGTCCCCCGCGCTGCCCGAGGGCATGAGCATGAATCCCACGACTTGCACCATCACGGGCAAGCCGAGAGTCGGTTTGGCGAGCACCACGTTCACGGTGACGTCGACGATGGGCGGCGTGTCGATCACGGGCACCTTCACGCTTCAGGTGACGGATTGTGCGGGCACGCTGGTGACGGCGCTGCGCACGTACAAGAGCAGCGCGACCGCGGAATCGTTCTCGATCAAGGACATGACGACGCAGCAGGTGGTGTTGAGCGTGGCGCTCAACTCGGGTCAGGTGAGCAACCAGGACTGGTCGGCGGTCCTCTGCTTGACATCTCCCAAGTACGAGATCGATGTGGGTTCCTCCAGTAACTTCTGGATGGAGAAGTCCCGTCTGTACGTGAACGCGATGCTCACCGTCGATGAGTACGAGACGATCGTGCGTATGCGTTACGACGCGTATCTGGGCACTCCTGTTGATTTCGTGATGAACGCGCAGTGGTCGGTGGGTAACCACGCGCAGTGGTTCTACAAGATGGGCGAGGTGCCCGCGAACTGGTACAACTCGGACACGTCGGGCTGGAGCACGGCGAACGTCGGCACCTTCCCCGCCTCCTCGAACCAGATCCAGCTGTACAAGAACACCTTCACTGTGTCGTCTCTCGAGGACGTGGCTGGTTTCGTGGTGTCGCTGCGCTACCTGTACGGTTGTGTGATCTACATGAATGGTGTGGAGGTGTTCCGCAACGGCGTGACGGGCGATGTGAGCGCGTCGAGCGTGGGTCTGAATGCGTACACGGATCTGCTGTACCGCCAGATTTCGTTGCCCGCGAAGACGATGGGCACGGCTGAGACGCCGTCGGTGAACTACCTGCAGGAGGGCACGAACACGATCGCCATCGCCATCGTGGCGCAGACGGCGTCGCAGACGCAGTCCGTGTTCAACTGCGCGGTGCGTCTCATGAGCGGAACGAACTCGCGCGTGTTCGGTTACTCGCTGAGCTACAGTTCCTTCAACGGCGGCTTCCCTGGTGATCTGGCGAACCTGCACTACGTCAACCACATTTCAATGACGACCTGCGCCGATTCCTACTGGACGATCATCTTCAATAACGACCGCCGCGAGTGGATCAACGCCGTGAACGTGTATCTGTACTACGCTCAGAACGACAAGTACCCGGGTGGCTTCGCGTTGAAGGCGCGTAACAACAACCTGGAGGACTGGACGGTGATCAAGAACGTGACGGGCATGACGTGGTCGCTGGTGGGCGAGCAGAAGAACATCTGGCTGGAGAACAACAAGCCCTGGAACCAGTACCGCTTCGACAGCTTCACGAGCGCGAAGGGCGACTGCACGTGGCAGATCGGTGCCTTCGATATTCTGTCCCGTTCCGTGCCCGTGACGATTCCCGACTTCACGTACAACACGCCGGTGCTGATCACGAAGGATATTGAGATGGGCGAGCTGTACCCCAGCGTGGAGTACTACTACGACTTCACCGTGTCTCCCGCGCTGCCTACGGGTCTCCAGATCGACCCCTTAACGGGTAAGATCTCGGGCACGTCGCACCAGGAGTCTCCGTCGACGCAGTACACGATCACCGCGAAGAAGCTGGGCACCACGACCTCGTCCTCGTTCGTGATTACGATGTCCGTGGACATTTGCTACGGCGGCAAGTCGCTGATGACGATGGTGGTGAACACCGACGGCTGGCCTCACGAGGGTTCGTACAAGCTGTTCTCGGGCAAGGGCACGAGCGGTCAGATTGTCTACCAGAACACGGCGTTCAAGGTGAAGAGCGGTCTGAACTACGGCGACTTCTGCGTGGCGCACGGCATCTACACGCTGGAGCTGTACGATTCCGCCAAGGACGGTTGGAACAACCCCGCTGGCTACTACCTGACGGTGGACGTGGGCACGATGATCTTCGACATGGGCCAGTTCCCGTCGGGCGTTCCTTCGATTTCGACGATGTTCTCGTCGCAGCTGCCGTTCCAGATCGAGTACGACACGTGGAAGGTGTTCAACAGCGCGGAGGCCGTGGCTGCCAACTGGAACGCGGTGGACTTTGACGACGCTGCGTGGGCTTCGCTGAAGGCTGCGGAGATGGCCAACCACATGGGCACGACGGCGTACATCCGCCACGAGGTGAACATTCCGTCCATCGACGACTACTTCGTGCTGAACGTGCGCGTGAAGTACTCTGGTGGTGTTGTCGCGTACTTCAACGGCCGCATCGTGGCGCGCTTCAACCTGGAGGACAGCTTCGACGCTTCGACGGAGGCGATTGCCGTGCACGACGCGACGCTCTTCTCCAAGTTCCATGTGGTGCTGCCGACGGTGGGCGCTGTGACGGGCAAGAACGTGATCGCCTTCGAGGTGCACCGCGCTCCGGGTCAGAGCGAGCTGGTGTTCGACGCGACGGGTGTGTTCGGCGTGAACGAGTGCTCGATCGTAGTGGACACCTTCTCGACCATTGACAGCAGCAACGTGTCGGGCTGCACGAAGGAGGACCTGCTGGATCTTCTGCCCACGACGTACGGCAACATCCCCAACGCGGCTGGTTCCTTCCTTTCCTGGATTGTGGAGAACCTGGAGGGTTCCAAGTACAACAGCTTCGCGCTGCAGACGAACACGGCGGTGAGTGGCTACGGCTTCTCGGTGTACGGTCGCTGGGAGGAGGGCGAGGACTTCATCAGCGCGCTGGCGGTGACGGACCAGTCGACGAAGAACAGAGAGCGTTCGGCGTGGGCGATGCCGGTGGGTATCGCTGGCTTCACGCAGTTCCGCTTCGTGGTGGATATGGCTGCTAACATTGTGCCTAGCACGAACGCGTACGTGATGCAGTACTGCAAGCCGAGCGGCAGCGGTTCCTGCCCTGCTGTGGGTGACTATCCTTCTGTGGGCGAGGGCGAGATTTCTCCGGCGAAGTGCGCGGATGGCTTCAGAGGCTACGCGTACAGAACGTGCACGAACGGTCAGCTGGGCGACGTGCAGAACGACAAGTGCGAGTACAAGCTACCTGCAAAGATCAACTACATCAACAACAATATGGAGTTCATCCTGGGCACGGAGGTGTCGAGCGGCGTGCCGACGTACCGTAACATCATTCAGGAGTTCTTCATGCAGGACAGCACGCCTTTGCCCGAGGGACTGAAGATCGATAGTGCGACGGGTGAGATCACGGGTATTCCCGTGGATACGATGGACACGAAGTCGTTCACAGTGCGTGGAAAGAACCCTGCTGGCGAGACGTACGTGGAGATCACGATATTGGTGCGCAAGGGTTACTGCGCTCCCGAGGGCGTGTTCGAGCGCACGAGCGTGGGCGAGATCGCTGTGTACGAGTGTTCTCAGCAGGGCAGTTATGTGGGCACGCAGAGGAGAGCGTGCATTCTGGGCAAGAAGAACGGCGAGTGGCAGAAGGCGAGCGGCTTCTGCATGCCTGTGGTGGGCATCGTGCTGATCGTGTTGGTGGTGATCGTGATCGTCGTGGTGGTGGTGTTCGTGTTGCTGCGTTCGACTCGGAAGGCGAAGGCTGTTGGTGGCGTGAAGGGAAAGAGCGCCAAATCCTCGAGTAAGAAGTCGTTGGATAGAAAGCCGTCCGGGAAGACTGTAAAGGTATAAATTGGCAAGGATTGTTTGTTTATTGAAACCCGGGTCGCATTTGGATGAAAGGATATGGTTAGCCTTGTTGCCAAAGCAATTAACTTACGCCATTCATACAGAGCACAATACAGCCCACCACCCCGTTTCTTAAGCTACGCGATTGCTACGATTGGAGCGAGAGTTACCCTTCAAAAGAACGGCGATACTATGAACAATAGATGTGTTCGGTGAAGCGAGACGATTCCTGGAATTCAACAGGACTGGGGGAATTCGGTCGAGAAAGCACCCAATTGTATAATGCACCGTTATTGTGCCCTCCAAGCAGGGATCGATCAAATGATTTGAAGTATTGGGTCCTCCCGGATGGAAAAGGGAATCGTTTCAATGCCGTTTCACTTTTTCTTTGTGCGTAACTCCGGGCGTTTCAATGGATTACAAAATGGATGGGTCGATAGAGATGGAGCCTTACCCCAAAACACGCAAGGCTTGGACGAAAGAGGAAGACGAGATCCTTCTGCAGAGTATTCAAGCCTATGGTGTGGGACACTGGTCTACCATCGCTCAGGCGTTGCGCGAGCAAACTGGCATCCCACGCACGACGAAGCAGTGCCGGAATCGATGGATGAATACTCTGGATCCGAACGTAAACAAGCAGGAGTGGACTCCTGAAGAAGAGCAACTCATATACGATATTCAAAAGCAAATCGGCAACAAATGGGCAGAGATCGCCAAGCATCTCACCGGGAGGTCGGATTTGGAATGGTCACTCATTCTTAGGACGGATAACGCAGTGAAAAACCACTGGTACTCCACGATGAGAAAGAAGCTGAGAAAGCTGTACAAGTACATCGGAGATGAGTTCAACAAGAAACCGGAAATGAAAAGTCTTGCTGCCGAGTTCATGTCAATCGATTACAAGAAGTGAGTCCGTTCCCTTTCCCTTATGTGCAGATTTATGTCAAATTTGAATATGAAGCCATCGGATATCCATATCGTCTGCTACTGCGTTGACTATATGCAGCTTCTCGATGCGCAAGGAGAACTTGCAATAAAGGATCCCGAGGTGTGTCTCTGTCGTGCGTATTACGCATAGAGAATGAGCAACCCAAATGCCTATGCCGACAGCATGTATGTCCAGGGAGTGGTGGAGGAGAAGCGGCCACTGTACATTGAGTTTATTCGCAAGGTGCTCCAATGCTACCAAATGAATAAGAATCTCTTTACTGCCTATGCTCCCGATGTCCAATTCGAAGGCATCAAATCAAGTAAGCCCCACTCAAATCGTGTTATTCCCAGTGGTTCCGATCAACGAGGAAATCCCGGTCACGTCTCCCTTTGCCGAGGATTCATCCAAGCTCAACACACTCATCTCGGGTCTGCCGTCAATTCACCATAACCGCGGCAAGCGCCAGCGTCGAGAACCCGACCAGCAGCAAGGTCTGCCGATGGTGATGTACGACGGCTACGAGGGCAACTACATCAACAGCAACGGCGTGATCGTGTCGCCGCTGAACAACCTGAGCAGCCTGAGCGGGATCCAGTCGATGCAGCCCATTCAGTCGATCCAGCCGATGCAGATGATGAGCCACGTGCAGATGATGCCGCAGAACGTGCCGTCCGTGATCCCGATGCAGCTGCAGGTGCTGCAGAACCCCAGCGGCGTGATGGGCAGTCAGGCGTCGCTGGTGCAGCCGGTGGACGGAGTGATGATCGACCAGCAGTCGCTGGACCTGCAGTCGTTGCAGCAGGTGCACGACGTGCAGCGGAGTCAGGAGAGCGACCTGCACAAGCAGCAGATGAGCGTGCCACTGAAGAGAGAGGACGCGATGAGGATGGACGAGGCGGAGAAGAGCGTGGCGTACCATGTTGTTCACAACGAGCCCGTCGCGGGTCTGAGTGAGGAGATGGATGACAAGCGTGTGAAAGAACTGTATGTATAATAGTCTCCTTGTTCAACAAACAATCGATTCGTGGATGTGGACCTTCTCCATCACGAAACCGTTGTCCTTCATCTCCCTACTCCATGAGATCCCATCCCCTTCGCTACTGCTTCAGCGACTCGATCACGTCTTCCTTGTAGGAAAAGCCCGGCACGATCACCACCGCACCGCCCGACCCGCAGAACTTCGCCGCCATCCCGTGCTTCCTCGCAATCTGCCCCTCACTTCGGATCGAAACTCCCACGTTGATCATTCTGAGGTTCGGTCCGTTCTCGCCGCCGAGGGCCTCCACGCCCCAGATCTCGCGACGACAGTCGAAGTTCCTGTTCACGCACTCCTTCATCGCGCTCTCGTCGCGCGCCTCCAGCGCCTTCACGAAGAGCTCGGGCAGCGCGGCGATCGTGTGGTGAAGGTCTTCGACGAAGCGTCACAAGGATATTCGTTCATCACGCGAGTCACGTGCTCGTCGCCCATGAGCCACCGCTGCTTCACGTTGGAGTGGAACACGCCGGAGTGTCGTTAAGACCCCAGTCCCTCTCCGGAAGGATATGTCTTCGGGTCGCTCGCAGTACGCCACGAACAAGGGCGGCAGCAGCGACACGTCGATATGGCGATACGCGCCGTTGCCCGTGGTTTCGATGAGATCCTTCTTGAACTCCATTCCCACACAGCCGTTCATCACCTGAACCACGCGATCCTGCAGTCCCGCGGTAATCCCGAGCTCTTCCGTCTCGACGTGCAGCGCCCACTTGATCTGCTCCTTCTCCGGGAACAGACCCTTCTACGCGTGAACCGAAATCGCGAGGAATACTGGAATGCTGTAATAGTCCATCAGCGCGCGCAGAGCGGCGATGATGATGGAGGAGGAGCCACTGAGCCCGACCTGGCGCGGGATGGTGGTGTTGTAGCTGGCAGTGAGTTCGAGAGAGCGAAGCGTACCTCATCGTGAAGGGAGCCTGATTCACGTAGATTCCGCTCTTCATCACGTACTTGTAGAAGCGGTTGAGAGCGGCATACAGTAATCGCAGACCACCCTACGGGTCACTCGAGCCAGTCTGCGCCACATTGTACCCGTTCTTGGACAGGATGGTGTGCAGTGAGTGTAGACTGTCGAACTGTGTGGGGTCGCTCCTACGAGAAGACAGCACACACAAGCACCAACACGGGATGGGGAATGATGCGAAGCGAGGCTGTCTTCAGCAGAGACACCTCCGTGAAGTAGTTCTCCACCGCGATGCTGATCGTGTTGCCGTAGTACCCGTCCGACGGGTTCCCGATCAGTCCGATGCGACTGTAGCACCTGCCGGTGACGGAGCTGGGGTTGAAGGAGAGATCGCGTTCGGGGTCGTTGAAGAGTCGAATGCCCTTTTGGAGGGACGAGGCGGAGAGGATGGCGAGAGGGAGGTAGGGAACCCACAGTCCGAAGGTGGAGTCCGTGAAGAGATTCACGAGAGTGTAGGGAGACTAGGGTGAAGAGAGCGGAGGACGATTACGCGTCTTTCCTTGTCTGCCGATAGCAAGTACTCCGTGTCGATCAGCAGCAGTGGAGAAACGTTCTTGCTCATGGACGGAGTCACGTCCTCCTTTCTACACGGAATTGTCGCTCTCCATGCCTCACGTCAAATCCTCCGTGTAGCTGTACAGATACACGCACTTCGCCTTCTTGAAATCATAGTAATCGCGGATAATCGATAGGTTCAGACCCTTCGACGGAATACACGCCTGGTAGCAAACAAAAACGGAGGAAGAGGTGACATAGCTCTTCTTCTGCAGTCCCTTCATCACCTCGATCTTGCTATTGATAAGGAAACCCGGTACCAGCACCCACTCCACCTTCGATGACAAATCCACATCGAGATCAGCAACGGAAACAATGGTCACGTCATTCAGGTGGCAGCAGGAAACCAACGCTTCATAGTCAGCGAAATCCGGCTGGTTGCACACAACCACCATGCTATTCACCTGAGAGTATTCGGCGATTAGAGTCTTCCACATTACGATAGGAGACATCGCAACATCTTCCTCGTTGTGGATCGTGTTTCCTTTATCAGGACCTACTCAGTCACTCAAGCTACACCCAGACGCATACTTCTAAAGTCGATATCCAAATACACGAACTGCATGTGTAATGAAATCTGGCTCTCTCCGCCATCGATCCACTGCTCCTTCCATTCTCGCGTTTCTCCGGTGGTGCAGATCCATCCACCTTTCCCACAAGGGACCCCCAACATTCGACAGCTCGATGAAACGATGACAAAAGCGTCTATTTCGTGATCGATAGTCGCCAATTTGAAGAGAAAAGGAAGGAATGGATCCACACTCTCTGTTTGCTGTACTGGGGACGAGTGATCGATAGGGAGGTCAAGGGTCAGCGGTACACGCTCGAGGACATCGACGACAGACTCGAGGACTTCTCCGAGTTCGCGAAGGTGCTCGGAATCGATTCAAAGGTGATCATCTCCCACATTCTGACGTCTTTGAAGCTGAAATTGAATAACGAGGTGAAGAAAACGACGTCGATGAAGCGACAAAGGCTGCTGGAGTATATGTTTCCATACGCCGTGTTACAGGACTATTCCCCGCTTGTGAGCTATCTTCTGGAAAAGGAAGAGAGCATACCGGAAGTTGTGATCGACAAACTCCTTCATGACCCCACCTACAAGGAATACCTAACACCCTCGATCAAAGTGAAGATATATAAGAGGGAACCGCTCTACTTTGAAGGCGACGTGGAAAGCGCCCTGAACTCCCTTCCGACAAAGGTCTCGCGCATTACAAGCATCGCGAATAAGTGCTGCTGCTTCGACAAGTCAAAACTGCTGGAGTGCATTACGGAGACGGAGTTTGACGTAGTTTTTCGCTGTGATGTGTAGTGGGGTTCCAACCCTCGATTCGGTGATCCACCTGACGGGAAACGACGATATGTTGAAGGGGTTGCTGTTGCGCCAAGTCATCTTGCGAGCGGACTCCTTACGCAAGAACGGACAGTCGGATATGGCGTTTCAACTATTCGAGCTCGTGTACAATTTCATAAAGGAAAACCCGTCTTCGTTGCTGTACGTGTCGGAGTGCACGTTGGATGCTGCCCAGAAGAAGCAGGCGATCGAGTCCATATTGCAGATTCTGAAGTCTCTGGACCTCGTCTTGAAGTACGACAAGACGTCCAACCAAAACAACGACAAGCGCGGTGATTCCAACATCTACTTCCCCGTCGTCGATTTCATCCAGAAGCTCTTCGCCAAATCGTCCCAGAGCAAGCCCTCTCCCGACCCGCTCGTCCAGCTCCGCCAGAAGCGCACGCAACTCTACCAAAGCGCCATCGACCACATGATCTCGTACGACACCACACACATCTTCTCCACGCCCGTGGACGCGAGACAGGTGCCCGACTACTACACCATCATCAAGAACCCCATGGACCTGAGTCGGATGCGCGCCAAGGCGGACAAGTACGCCAGCGTGAAGGAGCTGCGACAGGACATCGACCTCATCGTATCCAACGCGCAGCTGTACAACGGCGTGCAGTCGCCCATCGGCGTGGCGGCGCTGAACCTCAAGACCGCGTGGCTCGAGTCGTGCGTGAAGTGCGAGCTCCAGGAGAAGGCGCTCTCCAAGGCGGCGCAGGCGGCACAAGCAGCGAGCTCGACCGCCACCTCGTCCATGTCAGCGGTGCTGTATTCGCTCCTGGTGCTGGCGGTCGCTGTGTCGACGCCGTCGTTTTACTCCCAGCTGCTGCGCGCAGTGTACCAGCGGATCGGGTTCCTGATGGCGAACGAAACCATGCCGAGCGAGGATAACGTGGTGGACGCGGTGATCTACTCGTACCTCCACCTCCTCTTCCTCGCACAACACATTACCGCCCTCCTCGACCGAATCGCGGGGAAGTCGCAATTCTTCCCCGACTCGCTGTTCGCCAAACGGCCCTCGGCGGACGTGCCGACGCAGTACTGCAACATGCTTCTCTACCTCGTGCAGCAAGCCGTGTACAGCGCCACGGGCGAGGAGGACCAGGACACGAACCGCGAGCTGCTGAGCTCCGTTCAGGACGAGTTGAACCGTCATTTGTACTTCTCGGCCATCGAGGTCCAGGCGTTCCAGTCGCTGGATGCGCAGCAGAACTCCGTCGATACGAAGCTCTTCGGGAGCATGCTGAAACTCCTTTTGAAACTGCCGGAAACGGTTTTGGCGAGGGAGTGGAGTTGGATCGATGCGATTGGTGTGACGATGTGTGTCTCGAGGGTGGGATGAGCAGTATTCATTGATCTGTAGCAAGTGTGCTCGCACGAGGCGCTGCAGCTGTACCTAACCGCCTTCTTGATTCCGTGTTTGACTGTCGCCAGCCTATTCAATTCGGCGTTTCATTCCCTATGTATGCTCACTGCGCTCGTCTTATCCGTAGTGCTCGTTTTGCGCTGCATCCAGGCAACACGGCAATTGACGGATACGGTTCTGACGATCGTTTCTGCCTCCATTTCGCAAGTGAATCTTTCCGTAGTACCCTCGTGACATGGATTGACGCGTAGAAGAAGCGGATGAGTGTGTTGTCCTCCGAAGTCAGGAATGCTCTCGATTCTTTCCTTTCTGAAGTGCCCGAATTCCGCGTGATCCTCATTCAGCTGTTTGAGGACTACGTGATTCAAACCGAGGAACCGAAGGCCGTGGATCTGCCTTCGCCCGAATCGGTGAAACGCGAAGCGAATGAGATTTCGCCCCAACCTTCTCCTGCGGAGAAGCCCGCCGAGGGGAATGCTGAGAGCGAAGACGATTTCTATTGACGTGTTTGTGAGCAAACAGACTACTGCTTTCCGTTCATCTTCCACTCGACGACCTCCTTGATGCAATCGGCCACATACTGCACAGAGCCGCTGGTGAGACCCGCAATGGAAATGCGTCCAGTGCGGAGCATGTACACGTGGTGGAGATTCAGCATGCGGTCGCTCTGGTCGGGATCCAGTCCGGTGAAGCTGAACATGCCGATCTGCTTCGTGATGTGGTCCCAGTTGCCGGGGCAGCCGTTGGCGATCAGCGCGTCGTGGAGACTCTGTCTCATGCGCAGAATGCGGGCCACCACGTCCTTCAGCTCGCTCACCCACTGGTTGAAGAGCTCCTTGTCACCCAAGATGGTCGCGACGATCTTGGCTCCGTGCATGGGAGGGTTGGAGTACATCGTACGCACGGTGATCTTCACCTGGCTCAGCACGCGGGGCACCGCCTCGCTGTCCTTGCACACGATGTTGATCGCGCCCACACGCTCGCCGTACAGACCCATATTCTTGGCGAAGGACTGCGCAGCCAGCAGCTCGAGGCCCTTGCGAGCGAAGAGACGCACGGAGTACGCATCGTTGATGAGATCGCCAGAGGCGAATCCCTGATAGGCGGTATCGAAGAAGGGGACGATCTTCTTCTGGAGACAGAGGTCGGCAATCTCGTCCCACTGCTCGTGAGTCGGATCGACGCCCGTAGGATTGTGGGCGCACGTATGGAACAGGAAGACGGAACCCTCGGGGGCGTTGAGAAGATCCTCCTTCAGACCCTCAAAGTCGAGAGCGCAGGTCTCAGCCTTGTACCAGCGGTACTTGTGCATTTCCAAACCGACCTCACCGAAGATGGCATTGTGGTTGCCCCAAGTAGGGTTAGGAAGGAAAATCTTGCAGTTGGGGATGAACTTGTGAATGAAGTCCGCGCCGAGACGAAGCGCACCGGTTCCAGAAAGAGACTGGACGGTGCAGACACGCTTCTCCACGATCACGGGATGATCCTCGCCGAAGAGGAACTTGGGAGCGAGTTCCTTGAACTTGGGCAGTCCGTCGATAGGGAGATACTCTTTGTTCTGAGTGGGGTCGGCAAGGATGATCTCCTCAGCCCTCTTCACTACAGGGAAGTAGTAAGGCTTACCTTCGTCAGTACGATAGGCACCGACACCTACGCCATGAGCACAACAGGGGGAGCAAGCTTACCGAGATTGACCTTACGAGGATCAGTATCAGCCTGGTATGCAGCACTCACCTTAAAAATAGCATCAGGAGGACCAAGAGGGACTTCCTAGAGGGTAACGTTCACTACGAAGCACCCACGTTCCAAATAGACATGGGCACAGTAATCGAAAGAAAGAATGCAAAAGCCCCTCACGACGAGCAAAAGCCCCAACTCGAGTCCCAATTCCATAGACTGTCTCGGCTCCAATTAGGGGGTATATAGCAAACAACCAATTCTTAAAGAACACTATCCAAACAACGAATCCGGATCACTGGATCATGCGAAAACGGAGCCAAAAAGGATTCCAATTGACTCACCACATCCTCTCCTGTTTGAACGGGGATACACTAGGGATTACGGAAAGAAGCGAGAACGAACGCGATCCCCTTCAGGGCACTTTGCATTATTCGAGACAAACAGAATGCGTTGTGCCTCGTGAGCAGCCCTTCGGATGCTGTCGGGCACACGCAAATTGTTGAAAAACACCTACACCTCAGGGTTATCGAAGCAGGAGTACATGCTCCTTCCATGGAAAGACCGCGTGTTTCAGGATGTCGTGATGACAGAAGCGGAATTGGTTGCCGCAGAGATTGCACTTCTGCAGTTGCACCTCATCGCTGCAAGGGAGGATGGGGACAACGAAGGAGCGGTGGAGGCGATTCGCCAGCTCCACTCCCACAGACAGACTTCTGTTTTCAAACCCTCCTAATTGTAACGCACTCGCTTTGGTAATACGATGACTCTCCTCGAGCACCAGGTACTTGGCGGTCGTCGAGGAATACTCCTGATTCCGGTCAAAGGGATACAGACCCATCTCCTTTAAGCGGTACATCTTGTTCCACTCCCCCATGATGTAGTTGTTGTGGATCGTGATTTGTGACGACTCTTCAAGTGAGTGATTGCATCTTGCCCCACCGATCAGATCCCACCGGAACTGGTGGCTCCTGAAGAACACGAGACCGCTGCTGTACTCGCGCTCCGGAAGCAAGCCCCAGCGGAAAGCAGGCACTCTGTTCTCCTCAATGAGTCTGTTCGTCGTGGGCTGATCGCTCAGGCCCCACACGGGCATGTAGTGAATCACGTGATTCAGGAAGTGAATGGAAGCGAGTGTGGGGCGAAAGAAGCTATGGGTGAAGGAAGTACGGGATTGCGACACAAAGCCAGAATTGACGCGCTCGTCCTTCTGCGCAAGCATGTCCACGGGGTCCAACGTGAGGATGCCCGGAAGAGGGTCTTTCAGAAGGAGAACGTCCGAATCGAAGAGGAGAACACTGCAATTGAGGAGGAGCACTTCCCGGATGATCCGCTGCTTTGCGTTCATCTTCTGCTTGAACACGTTTGTGCCAAACAAGGAAGGGACCGTCGTGTTGGCTCCAGCCAAGGCGGTGATGTTGAAGAAAGCCACAGGAAAGCCCTTCTGTGCTAGCTCCTATGGGTGATCGCAGTGCTGTAACCGAAACCGTGTATGCGCCCATTTCAATGGCAACGACGACGAGATTGGAATACGAGTGGAGCTTGCTCAGCTCGTTGGACAGATAGAAGGAATCGATGTAACCCAAGTCGGTGAACGTCACCATCACAACGCCATTCTGTTGACACTTTGGCACCAACTCCCGGAGTGTAACAACATGCTTTCCAGCGATTTCTTCGTAGTCTATGTAACAACTCCGCTCAACAGTCTACCTCCATTCACCTCATGAACCATGGTATCGTATTCGTCTTGCGTCATTTCGGGAAACTGATCCTTCGGAGGAATGGGTACCCTGCTCCACTCCCTTTGCGGGGGAGGCGTGAGGTTGGGAGAAGGGGACTCCGTTTCCTCGACTCCGTGCGAAATCAGGTACTACACATCACTGCATTCACGAAACCAAACTGAAAACGAGGGGTCTGGAACACGGATCCTCTGTCTGGAGAATAGAAGCGACACAGCAGTTAGAATGGCAAGACAAAGCAGCGACAGTCCGTGTCCAACCATTCGAAGGGTAATAGAGCGACACTTGACCGAGAGCGCATCCTTGAAGGGGGTGCCAGAAATCGGCTCGATTTTCCCGCCTTCTCCATTCTTTCAAATTGAAGGGAAATCATGAGCTACTTTATGAATGCTGCTCGTACATTCTTGGATAGAGAGCCTGGTAGGGCTGCGGATCGCTGTGCCTCACCGTTTAGCCATGTTCTTCGGCCTCACTCTCGGCGTCGTAGGATGTGCGCTTCCGTTCGCCGTGACCCCCATCAGAAGAGCGATGGGCAAGCCCACCTATCTTTGGAGCGACAAGGGCTATTCTTGCCAGGAGAACGGATTTGTGCTGAACAAGCCCAAGAGAAATTAGGCAAGAGGCATCTAGCTTTTTGCATTGTTTATACATAACTGTACTGCCGTTTTGTTGCACATCCACCAGGCTTAGCAAACAAACAGAGGAATGTGTCGTTAGTGGTTATTCCTGCGACCCTTGCTCGACCACTGCTTCCCGCGACGCGGATGGTTGGGACGACTTGGGGCGTCTTTCCTTAGCAGATCGGATAGCACCTCTTCCTCGCTGATGTGTATAGAACCCTTCCTCGACGCGGCGCCTCCACTGGGTGTCCTCGTCACACTACCTCCACTTTCCTGTTTTGACGCGAACAGCTGGTCCAAGTCGATTGCAATTCCCTGGCACGACTCAGAAGCAGACTCGGGTTGCGCTTCACGCAATGGAGTGCCCTTCAGCGCAGCCATGAAGCGAACGTCATCGGCACGCGTAATGCGCAACGGAGAATAGCAGCTCTTCTTCAACTCCTACCCATCACCCGCATCATCACATCGCACCTCATACTCGCGTCCGTTCAGCCCAAATCGAATGCGACTAAACCGCTTCAAGCAATTCGATATCTCCTCCGCGTTTCCCTCGTTCGCCGGCAGCTCGCTTCCAGACCGCATCGCGTTGCGCCGATGGTACACGAACAACCCGTGACGACTGTCCCAGTACGACCCGAAGCCCGGGTGCGTCCGCTTGTAGAACGTCGAGTCCCCGGCAGTCATCTCGTCGCGGAGGAAGCAGTCCTCGGCAGGAGCCTTGTGGTGCAGGTAGAGACACTCCGCGTTCATGCAGGTGGCGCCGCGGATGAACGAGTTGCAGTACTTCGTCGTGCCAAAACTGGCCCTACGATGGAGAGGACGAGGTGCAGGTACTTCAGCAGGTGACCTTTGTAGCAAAACCCGTCCACCGCCTTGATGCATCGCAATGCCGCCTCTTCCGTTTCGTATGTCAGGTAACTACGGTGGAGCAGGAGGAGAGCGAGTACATGCCAATGGTGGGGTTCTGCGTGTTCTGCATGCTCGGAGAACTCACGACGAGCTTCTGCACCTTGCCGTACTTCCCAAACATCTCGTTGCTTCGCAGATGGCTCTCGGAGTGCTCGCTCGCCGGCATGCCCACGATGTACGCCAGGTTGCGCTGAACGATGCGCGTTATGGTCAGCTTGTAATTCTCCTACAGATGACGACGCTCCAGCATGACGACGTCCAGGTTTTTCCTTTTGCCGTTGGTCGTGTTGTGAGTATTTGGTGTGTTTTCGCTTTCTTTTCCTGCTCTTTCCGAGGGAGAGTCCGCAGAATCCGCTCTAGGGCGTCAACAAACCCACAGACAGAAACTCCTCGCCCATTTCGACAACGCGGAACTGCTTCTTGTCGTAGGGCTCCCTGCAATTGGGACAACGACTGTTGTCGCTCATAAGCCGATTTAGACACCACATGCATATCTACTCGGTCACTTGGATGCGAGAGCGTCCTACCTGGAAGCCGCAGGGACAGGGAAACAGGCGATAGTCCGTCTCGTCCATGGGTCCAAAACAGACTGGACAAAGATGCTCGTCTTCGTTCTCTCCGTTCATTTCGCTCGACTCGTTCAGCATTCTAGGAGTGGGGTTAGTCATGATTCGTTAGCGCCGCGTCCGATCTGCCCAATCATTCCAGTCCCGTACCACAATTCAAATCCCGCTCTCTTCTCGCCTCTCGATAAAAGGAATGGCAAGATAAACGCCGAATCCATCACCGCGCCAAGACCGCATAATCGCCGTTTCTCCGCCTCCCTTCGGGGAGTCATTTCTACAAAACGATGCTGTCGTTGAGGAAGTTGGCCGTGCGTTCTGCCGGAAAGCACCGATTTGCCCTCTATGGTGCAGAGAGTTTGGGATCTTTCCTCTCTTCTCGTGCATATCAGCCGGGAAGAGGATGGCCTCTCAATCAAGGCGTTCTTGTGGAGGAGGGCGTGCCCATTGTTCCTCCGTCGTGCGGCCCAGTGTTTTCGGGACGCCGTGGCAAATGTGGCTACATCGTGCTGAATAACGGGAAGGTTTGTTTTGCGTTCGCTGACACTCATCGCTAGAAGTTGAACTCACTCGGCTGCAGCCAGTATAAGACGCTTCTTCGCGAACTAGTGAAGGTGCGCCCGCTTCGTCTTGTTCATGCCGTAGTACGAGAGCAACGAGCACCTGGGAACGGTCGCCATTATGAGTTCCACCGAAAACGTGTTCTCGAGCGGTTCGGACTACCACAGCTGCTTCCTGGACAGCAACGCCAGCGACTTCACGAGAAAGGTGCTGCAGATGAAGAGGAAAGAATATGACGTCATCAACCAAATACACATCTCCGACGTCCTCCCAGCTCGCTTCTCTGACCCCTAGATTCCAGTCGTGTCCGTGATCGACGGCAAGGTGTCCAACGACGGCGCTGCCATCGCCTTCGCCAGCCGCTTCCCCGTCATTACGGATCGCACCGAGCTTCACTTTAGCCAGAGTCGCCACAACTTCTTCACGGACGCGGGAACCAGCAAGTTCCTCAGCTCGCTGCGAGGCGTCGGCATGTATCTCGCCTTGACGGGCGCGCCCTTGAAGGGACGCGAGCTGCTCTACTTTGGCGTTGGGAAGTACTACATTGAGCACTGTCGCCTTCACCTCCTCTCTTCACGCTGTAGGCAATGTGGATGATCTGATGAGCGACCTGTCGCTGAACCACTCCCGCAGTCCTTCGCGCATTGCGGAGATCCTCGAGGCCACCACGATTCCCTTCCCGAACCCCGATGAGGACGTGATGAGTGCCAACTCGCGATCGTCGTGATCCGTAGATCGTTTCAACGATATCTCGCAGCTGTTTAACCCGTGCTTCGTTTCCGACCAGAACGTTGTCGATTTGCTGCGCCGTCTTGAATCGACCTCCGATTTCAGCCGTGACATTCTTAGCAAGATCCAGGGTCCCACGGCGTTGCTGCAGGTCGTCATGAAGGTTTCTTGTGAGCAATAGACGATTTGGAGATCCATCATCGATGCGAGCCATCTGAGCCTCCACGGCACCTTAAAGCGCGACTACAACATCCTCGTGAACATGATGACGTCCGAGTCCTGCAGACCCTTCCTGCTCCCCTTCGCCGAAGAGGCCATCAATCGCCACAACACGATGACGAAGCCGGTGCTGGAGGAGGCGGAGTGCGCCAAGGCGGACGCGCTCTTCGCGCCGAACGAGAAGGCGACGCTGGAGCTGGAGAAGACGGTGCACTACGACATCCCGCTGTTCCACGGCAGCTGTGAGGACAACGACAAGCACTTCGAGAAGTTCGAGGACAGCAAGTACGACTGGGAGCGCGTGAACGACGAGCTGTACCATGTGAAGGAGGTGAAGAAGGAGGAGGCGATCGCGACGAAGAAGAGGGCGTTTGTGCATCCAGCGACGGGCCTGGTGCATCCTGTACCTTTAGAGTGGGAGGAGGACATGATGATGGAGAAGCGGAGACAGAAGATCAGGAGACAGAGACAGATGAAGGCGGATAGCGACGTGGTTCTCTCCAGCATGAACGAGAATGAGGTTTCGTGTGTTTGTAGCAAACAGTCGATCCGTGCGTGGACGAAAGACTAGCAAACCTACTTCTTCTTCTGGTTGATCTTCTTGTGGTAGAAGGCGAGCTCGTCGTCCTCCAGAATGTAGCCGTCAGCACGACCGCTCTGACCGGGACGCGAGGAAATGCAAGCCAGGATCTTGCCCGAAGCCAGCTGCTCGATCACCTCCTTCTGGTCCACAATCGACTCCTGTCTCTTCTGCATCTTCTCGATCGTAGCCTTGCTCTTGCCCTCCACCTTCGTCAGGTCGTCCTTCACCACGGCGCCCTTGGCATCGATCTTGCACGCGTAGTGCTTCTCGAACCACGCCTTGAAGGGGGTGGCATCGA
>ERZ1106948.75-NODE-75-length-47465-cov-4.397891_pt1 | contig 47465 bp, 34 predicted proteins | sample MGYA00403673_ERZ1106948 | MGnify/ENA primary metagenome ERZ1106948 (study PRJEB35170, sample SAMEA104062409) | human gut metagenome | biome: human gut; feature: human-associated habitat; material: faeces | place: Denmark | collected 2012-05-07 ...
TGAGCGGTATACCGGGATTGGCAAAAGTACCGTCTCTCGTATCGTGCGCGCTTATGCGCGGGTGAAGGCACAGGCCGAGCTCTCGGAATAGAAAATGGCCGAACCACTCTTAGTCAAGCGATTCGGCCAACAAAATTCTTAAGATTTGGGACAAATACTACTGATTATTTTGTCCCGTGAGCATGCCGTCGAGGGTGCGCCAGGCGAGCTCGGCGCATTTGACGCGGGCGGGCATGTGCGAGATGTCCTGGAGCTGGGCGGCTTCGTCCAGGTCTTCCAAGTCGTCCTCGGAGAGCTTCTCGCCGCGGATCATGGCGAGGAAGAGTTCCGCCAAGCGACGCGCCTCCTCGACCGTCTCGCCCGTGATGAGGTCGGCCATGATGTCGGCGCTTGCCTGGCTGATGGCGCAGCCGTGGCCGGTAAAGGAGGCTTCCTCGATCACGTTGTTCTCGACTCGTAGCTGCAAGGTGAGCTCGTCACCGCAGCTGGGGTTGATACCGTCGTGCTCGTGCGTGGGAGCATCCATCTCGTACTTATAGTCGGGGTGCGAGTTGTGCTCCATAAACGTGGTGGAGGTGTACAGATTACCCATTGAACGTGCTCCAAACGTGATGCAGGCCGGCGATGAACTTGTCGATGTCGGCCTTGTCGTTGTAGAAGGCCACGCTGGCGCGGCAGCAGGCAAGGTTCTCGACGCCCAGCCAGGTGAGCAGCGGCTGCGCGCAGTGGTGGCCGGCGCGGATGCAGACGCCGTCCATGTCCATGATGCTCGCGACGTCGTGCGGGTGAATTCCCTTGACGTTAAAGCTCACAACGCCGTGGTGGTTGTCCCAGTAGATGGAACCGATGATTTGGACAAAGTCGAGCTGCATGAGTTCGCCCATCAGATAGTGGACGAGTGCCTGCTCGCGGGCCTGGATGTTCTCGTAACCCACCGTGTTGACCAGGTAATCAAGGGCGGCGCCCGTGGCGAAGATGCCGGCGGCGTCCTGCGTGCCGGCCTCGAATTTCTCGGGAACGGGCGCCCAGACGGCGTCCTGCTCGGTGACCGAATCGATCATCTCACCGCCGGTAAGCACTGGCGGCATGGCGTTCAGCAGGTCCATCTTGCCCCACAGCACGCCGATGCCCATGGGGCCCATGGCCTTGTGTGCGCTAAAGGCAAAGAAGTCGGCTCCCAGGTCGGCCACATCGACCGGCATGTGCGGCAGCGACTGCGCGCCGTCGACGACCAGATAGCCGCCGTACTTGTGGACGAGCTTGCCGAGGTTCTTGACCGGGTTCTCGACGCCCAGCACGTTAGAAACCTGACCCACGGCCAGAATCTTGGTCTTGGGACCAACCTTGGCAAGAACCTCCTCGGTGGTGAGCTGGCCGGTCTTGGTGGGGTAGAGGTAGACGAGCTTGGCGCCGGTTTCGCGGCAGACCTGCTGCCACGGGATTAGGTTGGAGTGGTGCTCCATGATGGTGATGACGACCTCGTCACCGGGCTCGAGCACCGTGGGTGCAAAGCTCTTGGCGACCAGGTTGAGCGACTCGCTCGTGTTACGGGTGAAGACGACCTCGTTGGCCTGTGAGGCGCCGATGAGGTCGGCGATCTGCTGGCGGACCTTCGCGATGGCGTCGGTGGCCTCGACGGACAGTGAGTACAGGCCGCGCAGGGGGTTGGCGTTCATGCGCTGATAGAAGTCACGCTCGGCGTCGAGCACGCAGGCGGGGCGCTGCGCGGTGGCGGCACTATCGAGGAAGGCGATCTCGGGGTGCTGCTGGAAAAGCGGGAACTGTGCCTTGTAGGGATTGGTCTCGATGTCGACGGTAGGCCAGCCGCGCGAGGCCTCGTCACTGGCGTCGAGCTCCATAGGCTCCGGTGCGGTACAGGTATCGCATTTAACGTGCTCGGTGTCGATCATGCGAGCTCCTCTTCAAAGTTGTTGATCAGGTTGTTGCCCAAGCGGACGACGGCTGCGCGGGTGCGCTCGTCGGTGGCGGAAAGCGCGGCGTCCTCCAGCTTGGCGCGAATGAACAGGTCCTCGGCGGCGTTTTGGTCAAGGCCACGGCAGGCGAGATAGAACAGTTGCTCGTCGCGGACGTGGCCGATTGTGGCGCCGTGGTTGCCGGCGACGTCGTCCTCGTCGCAGAGAATGACGGGAACGGTCTTGTTGTCGACGCCCTTGTTGGCCAAAAGCACCGTCTCGCGCTCGGTGCCGGTTGCGCCCTTGCAGCCGTGCACGAGGTCGATGGTGCCACGGTAGACCTTCTTGGACGTGCCAGTCAGCACGCCGTTGGCGTCGATCTCGCACTCGGTCTTGCGGCCGCGGTGGCGCAGCTCGTAGTTAAAGTCGCGCACCTGCTCGCGGGCGCCCAGGTAATCGGTATCGATCGTCACCTTGGCGGTATCGCCCAGCAGGTCGCCGGCAAGGCCGGTGGCGCTGGCGCCGGCACCCAGGACGGTGTGCTGCACGTTGACGCGCGCGCCCTCGTCCAGGAACAGGCCGGTGTCGTCGAGCGCGATCCAGCTATCGTCGAGCGTCTGCGTGCAGGTCACGTTGACGGTGGCGTACTCGTGGGCGCACACGCGTAGCGCGGAGCCCACGACGCCTTGGCCGGCAACGGGGGAGTCCAGGGCTATGCGCAGGTCGAGCGTTGCCTGCGGACGGGCGACGACATCGATGGCGGCGATGGCCGCGGCAGCGTCGACGCCACTCACGCGCACGGTAACCGTGGCGTGCTTGTATGCGGGCACATCGATGACGACGCGCTTGGTGGTGTGGTCGGCCAGGTAGGTGTAGGTAGCCTCGCCCATGCCAGTCTCGAAGGCCTCGGCAGGGGAGAGCTCCTCCTCGAGCTTGATGGCGCCGGCCTGGTAGATGGAGGTGGCGGGCACGTCGAGCTCGGTCTCGGGCGTGATGCGGGCGCGGTCGACGGCGTCGCCGGGGGCGGAGGCACGGCGCTCGGGGAAGCGCTCGGCCATGGCGTCCATGGCGGTATCGAAGGCGTCGGCCGAGCCGGCAAACTGCTCGTCCAGGCCCTCGACCTCAACGGCCTCGGCGGGAGCGGCGGCAAGTTCGTCCGAAAGCTCGAGCTTGGTCTGGTTCATCTTGAGCCAACCCCAAGTGGCGGCCGGCATAGCGTTGACCTGCTCGAGCGTGGTAGCAGCGGTGTTGGTTTCCTGTTTCATTATCCGATCGCTCCTTCCATCTCGAGCTTGATCAGGTTGTTCATCTCGACGGCGTACTCAAGCGGCAGCTCCTTGGAGACCGGGTTGGCAAAGCCGTTGACGATCATGGTGCGGGCCTCTTCCTCCGATATGCCGCGGCTCATCAGGTAGAACACCTTGTCGTCGCCGATGCGGCCGATGGTGGCCTCGTGGCCGATGTCGACGTTCTTGGCGCGGATGTCCATGGCGGGGATGGTATCGGAGCGGCTCTGGTCGTCGAGCATCAGCGACTGGCAGCTCACGGTTGCTTTGGAACCTTCGGCCTTAGGCGTGGCCACGATGGAGCTGCGGAAGGTCTGGATGCCGCCGCTCTTGGAGATACCCTTGGTCTCGACGGTTGCCGAGGTGTCGGGCGCGTTGAGCACGACCTTGCAGCCGGTATCGAGGTTCTGGCCGGCGCCGGCAAAGGTAATGCCGGTAAAGCTCGAGCGGGCGCGACGGCCGTTGAGCACGCTCATGGGGTAGAGGTAGCCCACGTGGCTGCCGAAGGAGCCGCTGATCCACTCGATGTCGCCGTCCTCGTCCACGCGCGCACGCTTGGTGTTGAGGTTGTACATGTTCTTGGACCAGTTCTCGATAGTCGAGTAGCGCAGGTGCGCACGCTTGCCCACAAAGAGCTCGACAGCGCCGGCGTGGAGGTTGGCTACGTTGTACTTGGGCGCGGAGCAACCCTCAATGAAGTGCAGGTCGGCATCGTCCTCGACGATGATGAGCGTGTGCTCAAACTGGCCGGCGCCCTTGGCGTTAAGGCGGAAGTAGCTCTGCAGCGGGAAGTCGAGCTTGGTGCCCTTGGGCACGTAGACAAACGAGCCGCCCGACCACACGGCACCATGCAGGGCCGCAAACTTGTGGTCGGTGGGCGGGATGAGCGTCATAAACTTCTCGTGGATGAGCGGCTCCCACTGCGGATCGTGCAGGGCCTCCTCGATGCCGGAGTAGACGATGCCCATCTTGGACGCGGTGTCCTGCATGTTGTGGTAGACGAGTTCGGAGTCGTACTGCGCGCCGACGCCTGCCAGGTAGCTGCGCTCGGCCTCGGGGATACCCAGGCGCTCAAAGGTGTTCTTGATGTCGTCGGGCACCGACTCCCAGTCGTGCTTTTGGTCGGTGTTGGGCTTGACGTAGGTGACGATGTTGTCCATGTCCAGGCCCTCGATGGAGGGGCCCCACGTCGGGTCGGGAAAACGGTTGAAGATCTCGAGGGACTTTAAGCGCAGGTCGAGCATCCACTGCGGCTCGTCTTTCTTGGCGCTGATCTCGCGCACGATGTCGGGCGTGATGCCGGCGTCGAGGCGCTCGAATCCCTCCTCGCCATAGGTGAAGTCGTAGAGGCTGCGGTCGATGTCCGCGACCTCGGTGCGGTTCTTGGTCATTGCGTCGCCCCTTTACGCCTGCTGCTCGGCAGCGGCGGCCTCGGCCTGGGCGCGCTGCTCGGCGGCCTCGCGCTCGAAGGTCTCAAAACCGTTCTTGTCGATCCAGGGGATGAGCGAGGCGTCGTCCTCGCGCACGATGTGGCCCTTGACCATAACGTGGACGCGGTCGACATCCAGGTGCTCCAGGATGCGCGTGTTGTGCGTGATGATGAGCATGGAGCCGTCGCAGCTCTTGCGGTAGGCGTCCATGCCGTGGCTGACGGTGGACAGGGCGTCGACGTCTAGGCCCGAGTCGGTCTCGTCGAGAATGGCGAGCTTGGGCTGCAGCAGCAGAAGCTGGAGCATCTCGACCTTCTTTTTCTCGCCGCCCGAGAAGCCCACGCCCAGCTCGCGGTTGAGGTAGGCGGTGTCCATGTTGAGCTCTGCCGCGAGCTCCTTGACGCGCCGGCGGAACTCCTTGCCCTTCATCTCCAGGCCGGGGCGGCCGGCGATGCTGGCACGCAAAAAGCTCGACAGCGGCACGCCCGGGATCTCGACCGGGGCCTGGAAGCTCAGGAACAGGCCGGCGCGCGAGCGCTTGTCGGTGGTGAGCTCGGTGATGTCCTGGCCGTCAAAGACGATGCGGCCGTCGTTGACGGTATAGACAGGGTCGCCCATGACCAGGTGGCCGAGGGTGGACTTGCCGGCGCCGTTGGGTCCCATCAGCACGTGGGTCTCGCCGGCGGCGACGTTGAGGTTGACGTTGTGGAGGATGGTCTTCTCGTCCACGGAGGCGGTCAGACCTTCGATGGAAAGCAGCGGATTTGCGCTCATGCTGTCCCTCTCTGTATATGGTGTACTCATAGGTGTACTAAACCCTAGGAATCTTCTCGGAATAAAGTTACTATGGGTTCGGCGTTAGTCAAGGGAAAACCCGACTAATCCACTCGACTTTTCAAATTCTGGGACAAAATAACCTGTTGTGTTTGTCCCATTTACTTAAGATTTGGGACAAACAAACCTGGTTATGTTGTCCCAGATGCGATGGGAGGGTAGGTATGCTCATTTCTTCCAAGGGCCGCTATGCCCTCCGGCTGATGATCTATATCGCGGCGCTGGGCGACGCCGAGGGCAAGATTGCCCTGCGCGAGGTTGCCGACCGCGAGCATATCTCACAAAAGTATCTGGAGCAGCTGGTTCGTCCGCTTATGAAGGCGGGCCTGCTTAAGAGCGTGCGCGGCAAGGGCGGCGGCTACATGATGGCCAAGGACCCGGCCGAGGTGCGTGCCGGCGACATCCTGCGCGCCGTCGAGGGCAGCACGGCTCCAGTGGCGTGCGATGGCATCGACAACAGCTGCACTCGCAGCGATCTTTGCTCGACCGTCAAGTTCTGGCGCGGCCTGGACGACGTGATCGAAAAGTACGTCGACGGCGTGACGTTGGCCGACCTGGCCGCCGTCCCCGAAATCAACTTTGACATTAAGCTGTAGGGCTGCAAATGGCATCTCTCGACAAGGTGTATAAGCAAATTGAAGTTTTTGCTCGGGAGTGTGACGCCGAGAAGGTTGTGCTGTTTGGCTCCCGCGCTCGAGGTGACAACTTGCCTAAGAGCGATATTGACATCGCAGTAGCAGGTTGCCGGGATTTCGGCCGGTTGTCATATTTGATCGAGGAGCGTCTTGATACTCTTTTAGATGTAGATGTCGTCAATCTCGATGAGCCCTTATCGCAGCAATTGCTCGATGAAATTGCCAGGGATGGTGTGATTCTGTATGAAAAAATATGAGAACTTTGCCAGCGCCTTGGCGAATCTTGAGGATGCGCCCAATCAGGATCTCAACAATGATTTTGTTCAGAGTGGATTGATTAATAAGTTCAATCTTCAATTTGAACTGAGCTGGAAGCTCCTTAAGCGTCTGCTCGAGTATGAAGGCGCCACGCTTGCCGCGTCGGGGTCTCCTCGTGCCATCTTGAAGGAGTCGTACCGATTCTACGACTTTATTGATGAGGCGGCCTGGCTAGATATGCTCAGAGACCGCAATACGAACGTCCATATCTACGACAACAAGCTCGCTCAAGACTTGATTCAGCGCATCTTGAACGTCTATATCCCCGCTTTCTGTCAGTTGAGGGACGGGCTGATGGAGCGATACGGCGAGCTTCTGATGGCGCCCGACGACCAGTTTGTTTAATTCCTTAAGATTTCGCGGAGGGTTGTTGCCGTTTACCGAGGGGTTGTTGTGCAACAACGGGCGAGCTGCAATACTTATTTCTATCTTTGCAAACTGCACTTTAACTATACCAATGCAGGGAGGATCTTATGCAGCTCAAGCATTCCGCGATTGTCGCGGGCCTGACGCTGGCGCTTTCGTTTGGCGCCATTTCCGCGCCGGCACCCGCTGCTGCCGAGGAGCCCACGCCGGGCGTTGCCTCGGATGCCACCGATATCGATAAGGGTCTCTACACCCAGCAGTCCTTCTCGGGCGTACTGAGGTCGGTCCAGGGCGTTTCGTTTGTCAACGTGACTCCCGAGATGAAGTACTTTACCAAGTACGAGAGCCATGGCAACTACAACCAGGGCTTTTCGTACGGTGACGGCTATAACGCGCTGGGTTATTACCAGTTCGACCGTCGTTGGTCGCTCATTCCGTTTATGAAGCAGGCCTACAACTACAACCCCGAAAAATACAGCATGCTCAAGGATGCGATTGATCGCGGCAGCGAGATTTCCAACACGAGTAATGTCATGTACGAGAACGGCCAGCTCACCGAGCTGGGCCATATCGCGCAGGATGCCTTCCAAGGTGCGTACAACACCGATCCTGTTGAGTTCTCAGCACTTCAAGATGCGTATGCGTACAACTCGTACTATGCGGTGACCGAGGCGTGGCTCAAGAGCGGCCTGGGTATTGATATTTCGGGCCGCGCCGATTGCGTCAAGGGCATGGTGTGGAGCATTACCAACATGTGCGGCACCGGTGGCTGCAGGGACTTTTTCCGCTGGGCGAATCTTTCCAATGATATGTCCGACCGCGAGTTTGTGACGGCGCTCTCCAACAGCGTGGTCAATAACGTGGCGACCAAGTATTCGAGCCAGCCCCAGTATCATGAGGGCTGGAAGAATCGTTATAAGAATGAGCTGAAGGACTGCTTGGCTTATATCGCCGAGGACGAGGCAGCCGCTGCGACGCCCGTGCAGCCCGAGCCCACACCGGCGCCCTCGCCGACACCTGATTCGAATGACGACTCGAGTGACGATCCCAACGATGACAGGATGGATACGCCCTCGACCGATGCTGACGGTAATGGCTCGGCTGGTGGCACTACCAACGACGGCTCTACCTCGAACGGCTCCAATTCGAACGGCTCTGCTGCGGGCGATTCGTCTTCAAGCTCTGCCGGCAATACGGACAGCGACGCTTCTGGTTCGACCGGCGCTGACACCTCTAACTCATCTACCGGCTCGAGCGATTCGTCCGTTGATACCGGCTCTAACAACGGCTCCGGCTCTGACGCAACCCCTGATTCCGATGCTTCCAAGGACGACTCGAATAAGGCGCCGGACGCTCCCGTTGCTTCGCCGGACAAGAAGCCTTCTTTCTCCGAGCAGCTTGGTTCTACGCTGGGCTCTTCGCTGATGGCTGGCGTCAATAATGGTTCGACTCAGAACAAGGACAACTCTGATCAGGCTTCCACGGAAAAGACCGAAGCCGTAAAGGGCGACTCCAAGGATAAGGCTTCCGAGAAGGTTGAATCCGATAAGGGTTCTAGCTCTGATGAGAAGGACGACAAGTCCGCTCAGAAGAAGGACGAGGACAAGAAGTCTGAATCTGAGGAGAAGGACAAGAACAAGGACAAGACCGAGGACGGAAAGCAGCAGGGCGAGGACAGCAGTAAGGGCAACACCGACAACCAGAACCAAGAGCAAAATGACTCCAAGACGGTGACCACTACAACCACCACTACAACGACTAAGACTTCGGGCGGTAACATGCCCAAGACGGGCGACCTTATCGTTATGGCGAGCCTTGCCAGCGCGAGCTTGGCCACGCTGGGCGCTACGTCTATCGTAAGTGGTAAGTATAAGCTCGATCAGCAGAAGAAGGCTTCTGGGGAGGACGACTCGGGGGAGTAGGCTCTTAGTTGCCAGATAACTAAATAGTCGGGACGGGGTCCGGTGCGAATGTATCGGGCCCCGTTTTGTTGTGCAACGATTAATTGTGCCCCCTCACACCTCTTGTTACTACCGTTGCCCGATATGTTTGCGCGGCGACATCGGTACATGCGATGCGGTCATTACAATTGGCATCGTGCTGCGATTTAGGGGGAACGTTTTGGTGTCTGAACAGGCAAATGTTGATTGTGCTGCTGGCTTTGGCGTGCGTTTGATCGGCTGTGCCGACGATGCGGCTTTGCCCATTGGCATGCACGACTATGCGGAGGCTCTTGGTTGCTGCACGCTGGTCGACAAGACCATGTTTATTGCCGATGCGTTGGACTGCGACGCGTCCGTTGTGGTGTGCTGTCGACCCGAGGGTTTTGGCAAAAGCATGAACTTGTCGATGCTCAGGGCTTTTCTGGAGCGTCCAGCGGTTGGTCGCGCTGATCAGCGTTTGTTTGCCAATGCTCAGATTTGGGATGCAGACGGTGGGCGTTATCGGGACGAGTACGCTTGCTATCCGGTGATATCGCTGGATTTTTCTGGCGCTGCGAGGCGTGGCGCCGCTATTGCCGACGTCGTGCGCGATGCTCTTTCGGGCGAGTGCGTCCGCCTGCTGGCGCTTTTGGAGGCTCCGGATTTAGCTCGAGACAAGGTGCGTCACATCGAACGTGTTGCGCGTGGCGCGGCGAGCGAGGACGAGGTCGCCTCGGTGCTTGGCGTGCTCATTGAGCTGCTGGAGATGGCCTGCGATGAGCAGGTTGTATTGCTCGTTGATGGGTACGATGCGGCATGGTTGGGCCGTGCAAGCGCGAGGGGCGCTTCCGGTGCTGATCCGGCAGGGCTATTCGATCGCGTGCTGTTCGACGCCATTGCCGCTGCGCGCGATTCGTTGCGGCTGACGTGTCTGATGGGGGAGTGTCCCGGCCCTGCCGAAGCGGCGCTTTCTTCGCGCGGCTGCTCGTATTGTCTGACGACGCCGCTGTCAGCGTGGTGTGACCGATGTTTCGGTTTTTCGGATGCCGAGGTCGAGGCTCTTTTGAATCATGCTGGGCGCGAGGAATACCTGGATGATGCGCGTGAATGGCTCGAGGGATATCGGTTTGGCAGGGCCTATTGCTCGAGTCCAGAGCGTGTGATCGGTTTTCTGGGCCGAGGCTGCACGGCGCCTGTGCGTGCTGATCTGTATGGATATGCCGATTGCCTGAGTAGGGTAGTTGCCGGGTGGAATCTCGACCGCCTTTCGGTCTTGTTTGATTTGCTCGAGGCCCATGGGTGCGCTGAGGCTCCGCTTTGTTTGGGCACAGCAGAGCCAGATGTCTCGCCTGACGATGGCATGTGGACAGCGCTGTATCTGTCCGGTTTTCTCACGACGGATATGACTGAGGAGCCAGAGCATGGCGATTGCCTCCGTGCTTTGCGATTGCCCAATAACGAGCTTCGCCAGGCCTTGCGTCTAGTGATTATTGAGTGGTTTGAGTGCGCTGCAGAAGACATTCGAGACGTCGATGCGTTTCGCGACGGGCTGTGCCATGGGAACGAGGATACCGTGAGGCGGGCGCTAAGCCGCATCTTGGGGGATGCGGGAATCGGTGGGACCGACCCAGATACACCGCTGCCATATCACCTACTCTTGCAAGGACTCTGCTTTGGATTGCCGGGCTATGCCAATCCTGCTTCGAGGCGAAAGTGTGGCGCGGATCGCTGGGACATCCAGGTTTTTCCTACGGGCGCCGTGTTCGACATAGCCGATACGATCGGTATGCTCGATGAACGTCCGCTGATAACGATCAACATGATGTATGACCCCGGTGTGGATGCGCTGGGCCTGGAATTGCTGGCCGTGCAGGCGCTGCTCGACATAGAGCGCGACGGCATCGACGAAATCCGTGTGCCGCGACCCGGCATTGGCCGCATGCGCTGGGGGTTCGGTTTTGATGGGCAGCATGTGGCTACGGTGTGCCAGCGGCTTTAAGCGCCGAGGTGTTTCCGGCTTCCGTTACTCGGTGTCCTTCATGGGCGGCATGGGCTTCCAGTTGGGGTCCTTGATGATCTTGCGGGCGTCCTTCATGCCGCGGCGTAGCGCCGGAATTCCGGTCTTAAAGCACTTGTCAACGGCGGCCAGGCGAATGAACTCCTTGCAGAAGGTCGCGGCGTTGCCTAGGCGGAACAGCACGGGGTGATAGTCGCCGTAAATCTGCATGTAGCGGGCCAGATAACCGCGGTTGCGCATGATGTAGTAACGGTTGGTGTCGCTCGTGGAGTTGAGCTGGCGCTTGCCGGCGATATCCCAGTTAGAGACGGCGCGGGCGCGCTTGAGCACCACGTCGGCGACCACGGCGGCGGGGAAGTGTTGGCTGGCTACGTAGCCGTAGCAGGCGTCGTCACCGTAGATAAAGAAGCGCGCGTCAGGCAGGCCAATCTTGTCGACCACGCGGCGCGAGAACATGCCGCCCTCAAAGCACAGCTGGTTCATGGCGCGGTAGCCCTCGGGTCCTAGGTCCCACTTGGCGACAGGGTTGGGAATGCCGAGTGAAAGGATGAGTTGGTATTGCCAAAAGAAGGCACCGCCGTCAAAGTCCAGGCGCGAACCCTGGATGACATCGTAGCGGTCGGTCCACTTGGCAAGACGCTCGATGCCTTCGGGGATGACGAGCACGTCGTCGTCCATCACCCAGAACCACTGGGCGCCCAGGTCGTAGGCGCACTTGGTGCCGGCGGAGAAGCCGCCCGCGCCGCCACCGTTTTCAAGCTGCGGGGCGTAGATGACGCGGTCGGTGCCGCCCTGCGCGTCAGGCTGCTCGGTGTCGATGCCCCACAGGTTGGTCAGGCGCTCGTTGAATGCGGTGCACATGGCCTCGGTCTCGCGTGAATTCTCGTTATCGACAATCACGATGCGCCAGGGCGCGGCCGTGAGCTCGGTCATGGAGTCGAACAAATTGGCCAGGAGTTCCTGGCGTTTGTACGTAACGACGACGATGGCGAGCTTATCGATGGGGGCGGGGAGGGTTGAAGGCATGGGGCAATATATCCTTTCACGTGCGGCGCGCATGCGCTGCACGGAAGCTATCGAATACGTCCTTGGGACTGTCCTATTGTAAAGGCTCGGCGCACCTTGACGGCAAGCTTTGAATAAAACGCAGGAACCTGCCACGGGCCCGCCGCATGACGTGGGGCTGCTTTGCCCGCAAGAGGCTCCATAGATTATATAAACGCCCGCTGGCGCGCTGGCCCTTTGATACCATGAAACGACAGGTATTTCCTAAGGAGCACATTTGTCTACTAACGCCTCTGGCAGCCCTGTTCTGTCGCTGCTTATTCCCATTTACAATGTTCAGCGCTACCTGCGCGAGTGCCTCGATTCCGCCCTGGCGCAGACGCTCAAGGACATCGAGATCATCTGCATTAACGACGGGTCGACCGACAACTCGCCGGCGATTATCCGCGAGTATATGGAGCGCGATGGGCGCGTCAAGATGATCGACAAGGCCAACAGCGGCTACGGCGACTCGATGAACCACGGTCTGGAGATGGCGCGTGGCAAGTACGTTGGCATCTTGGAGTCCGATGACTTTATGGCGTCCGACGCACTCGAAAAACTTGTCTCGGCCGCCGATAGCAATAATGCCGACTTTGCGAAGGCGAACTTTGATTTCTACTGGTCTAAGCCCGAGGAGCGCCGTTCGCTGCACGAGATGTTTAGACCTCAGGATTGCGGCAAGCCGGTGCATCCGAGCGATACGACGCAGTTCTTTAAGCAAAAGCCGTCGATTTGGTCGGCCGTGTACCGTCGCGATTTTCTTGAGCGCAACGGCATTACGTTCCTGCCGACTCCGGGGGCATCCTTTCAGGACACGTCGTTCGCCTTTAAGGTGATCGCGTGCGCCGATAAGGCTGTTTACCTACATGATGCCGTGTTGTCGTATCGCCAGGACAACGAGAATTCCTCGGTCAATTCTTCGGCTAAGGTCTTTTGCGTCAATACCGAGTATGCCGAGATTGAGCGTTGGATTCGAGAGGATTATGCCCGCGGCCACGCAAGCGGCGATGTCGCGCGCATGCTCAAGTTCAATCAGCTCATTAAGTACGATTCGTACATGTGGAACTACGTGCGCCTGGCGCCTAAGTTCTATAAGGAGTTCCTGGTTCAGATGGCCAAGGAGTTCCAAGCGGCCTTGGACGCGGGGGAGTTTTCGCTTGACGACCTCAAGCCGTGGAAGCGCGCAAATCTCGCTGCCATCCTCAAAGATCCTGAGGGCTGGGTTGACGAGCATCCGAGTTTTGCGACGGATGGTGCCTTGGGGCGTGCTAAGTATTACGCCTCGGTTGGAGGCCCAGGCGTGGTTGCTGCCTTCCTCATCGAATCGCTGAGGGGGTAGGTCGGCATGGGAGAGGCCTCGTGTCCTAAAGCTACCATTGTCGTCCCCGTTTACAACTCTGCGCGCTCCATTCAGCGATGCCTCGATTCGCTGTTGGCCCAGTCTGAGCGTTCGATTCAGGTTGTCTGCGTCAACGACGGTTCGACTGATGATTCGTTGAACGTGTTGCGCCAGATCGCGCAGGCCGACGATCGCGTACTGGTGATTGACCAGGAAAACGCGGGCGTCTCGTGTGCTCGAAATGCCGGTATCGATGTCGCCGAGGGCGAGACCGTCTTTTTTGTGGACGCCGACGATTACATCGATGCCCAGACGGTCGAGCGCGTGCTGCATGCCATGGAGTCCGCAGATGCCGAGGCCGCCGTTTTTGGCGGCGTCTGTGAACCTGCCGATGCTGCCCCCAAACGCGTCCAGCAACTCATGAGCACCAAAGCTGGTGCTTTCGGCGCCCGTGATCCCCAACTGCTGTTCCATTCGAATGCGCAGCCCTATGCCTGCCGTGCGGCTTTTTCGCGCGAGCTGCTCAATCGCGAAGGCATTCGCTTCGCCCCCGGTTTGGCTTTGGGCGAGGACGTCGTCTTCCAATTTGCGGCTTATGCGCTTGCCCGCAGGACCGTCGTCATGCCGGACAAGTTCTACCACTACGTGATGGAGAGCGAATCGGCGACGCACGAGTTCAACAGTGCCGAGGCTCGTGCCAAAAAGCTTGACGCCCACATGAGGATGCTCGAGGAGGTCTTGGAGGACTGGGCAGCCTACGGTCTTTTGGACCTGTGCCCCGGCGAGCTGATAACTTGGTTTTTGGACCTCATTGTGTTCGACTTGGCGCGTCTGGATGCGGACGGCTTCCACCGTGTTGCCGGCCGCGTCAACAGGGCTTTCACGACGTTTTTGGGAACAGAGTGGGCGGATATGCCTGCTAAGGGCGCCGTTCGCCGTGTTGCCCACAAGCTCGTTGCGGCGACCTCGGGCGTTTCGATGGCAGACGCCACGCTGTTCTATCTTTCGACTCGCGGTCTCAAAGCCTGCCTGGAGCGCTTTCTCTAATTCCAAGCGCTGCCGCCCGCCGCAACTCGGCTGTTAAAATAACCCTGTTACACGCTATTCAACAGGAGGTTCTCTTGCAGAACTCTGATACCCCTAAAGTTTCGCTGCTTGTTCCCATCTGCAATGTCGAACGCTACCTGCGCGAGTGTCTCGATTCCGCCGTGGCGCAGACGCTTAAGGACATCGAGATCATCTGTATCAACGACGGCTCCACCGATAGCTCGCCAGATATCATCCGCGAGTACATGGAGCGCGATCCCCGTGTAAAGATGATCGACAAGGCCAACAGCGGCTACGGCGACTCGATGAACCGCGGCCTGGAGATGGCGCGCGGCGAGTACGTGGGCATCCTTGAGTCCGACGACTTCATGTTTGAGGATTCGCTCCAAAAGCTGGTCGCCAAGGCCGATGCTGAGCATGCCGATGTGGTAAAGGGCGACTTTTACCTGTATTGGTCCACGCCCAGCGAACGCCGTGAACTGTTTGGGATTATCGACGAGCATATGACGGGCGCCGCGTATTGCCCCGTCGATCGCCCGGGCATCTTCTACCGCAAACCTTCCATTTGGTCGGCTATCTATCGGCGCGAGTTCCTCAACGACAATCAGATTCGGTTCCTCCCCACGCCGGGTGCCTCGTATCAGGACGCAGGCTTTAACTTTAAGGTTTGGGCTTGCGCCGAGCGTGCCGCGTTTATTACGGACCCCATTTTGTGCTATCGCCAGGATAACGAGAAGAGCTCTGTTAATTCGCCCAACAAGGTGTTTTGCGTGTGCGATGAATATGCCGAGATGCAACGTTTTTTGGACGAGCGCCCCGAGCTTAAGGCTCAGCTTCAGGGCATTTTAATGCGCATGAAGGTCGATACGTACCGTTGGAATGATGAGCGTCTGGTCGATGAGCTACGCGAGCAGTTTTGGGAGAAGGCTTCACCCGAGCTCAAGGCCGATTGGGATGCCGGTCGCTTTGACCTGTCGCTGTTCGACCCGCGCGGCGAGACCGACTTGCGCCTGATGGTCAAGTCGCCCCGCGCCTATATCGATTCGCGTTTTGACTTTAAGAAGCCGGGCAAGCTCAATACGTTTAAGCATTACTTTAAGATTGGCGGCCTACCGCTGGTCTGGCGCGTGCTGACGTATCAGCGCACCTACGGCGACAACCCGCACCCTGACGACGTTCCGGCAGCACAGTAGGAGCGAGTGACTATGGCTACCCCCAAGATTTCCGTTGTCGTTCCCATCTATAACGTGGAGGAGTGCCTGGCCTGGTGCCTGGACTCCCTGCTTGCACAGGACATGCCCGATTGGGAAGGCGTGCTGGTCAACGATGGCTCGCCGGACGGTTCGCGCGATATTGCGGCTACCTATTGCGAAAAGGACGCGCGCTTTACGCTGGTCGATAAGGAGAACGGCGGCCTGTCGAGCGCGCGCAATGCGGGTATCGCTGCGTCCACGGCGCCTATCGTCGCGTTCTTGGATTCCGACGACCGATTTACGCCCGATGCGTGCCGTGTGATCGTAGATGCCTTTGAGCGCGAGGACTGCGACGTTTTGACCTTTGGCGCGAATCCGTATCCGCTGGAGGCGGGGTATCCGTGGCTTAACTATGTGCTGAGCCCGCGCGATGTGTCGTTTGAAGGCTATAGCTCTGACCTGCTGTTTAAGGAAGCATCTCGCCCCTTTGCATGGCGCACCGCCTGCAAACGTGAGTTTTTGCTGGGCAACGGGATCGTGTTTGACGAAACCGTTAAGTATGGCGAGGACCAGGTCTTCGATTTTGCTGTGTACGGTCGTTCGCACAAGACCGCGCTTATCTCGAACAAGCTGTATGACTACCGCGTGGCGCGCAAAGGCTCGCTCATGGACACCATGCGCTATGACGACGAGACGCGCCTGCTGGAGCACGTGAAGATTTACTCCGCGGTGCTGGCTGACTGGCAGCGCGACGGTCTCGATGTCCAGCATGCCGATGACCTGGCGTACTTCCTATGCGATCTGGTGCTGTACGATGCGCTCAGGTTGCTGGGTTCGGACTGCGGCAAGGTGTTTGCTGCCGTTGCCACGGCGCTTGCCGGTTCTGCCGTGGGCAGCGATGCTGCGCTCGCACAATGCGCTCCTTCTGTTGCTGCTATGGTGCGTGCGGCGCTTATCAGCAAGGCCCCCAATGCCCGTGAGTGCAAAAAGCTCATGTTCGATTACGACGTCTTGAGGTTTGGGCGCCTGGGTGCCTGCAAACGCATGGCAGCGAACGCCCTGGGAAAGCGAGAAGTGTAGATGAGTATCAAGCGTTTGGCGCTTTGCCGCAGTCAGGGCCGTCTGTTTGTGCTGCTTCGTTTTGCCGGTCAGGATGTCGCCGCGCTTATTGAGCGGGAGGGCTCTCAGGCGTTTGCCCATGCGACGACGAGCGGTTCTTGTGTGCCGTCGCTGGTGCTCCCGGTCGATCATGGCCGTGTGCTGGCGCTTTGTCCTTCCGTTTCCGATTACGAGCGCGAGCTCGCCGTCTTGGTGCTTCCGTTTTTGGATGGCTCGTCGATGGATGTCGTTTTTGCATCCGGTGGCCAAAGGTTGGGCTCCATTCGCCTCGATAGCCGCGTGGCCAAGCTGGAATCCAAGGTTAACTACAAAGCAAAGCCTGCGCTGTGCGCGCTTATCCGCGATGCTCAGCGTGGCGAACACTGCGGTTTCTACGAGATCGATGCCACTCGCTATTTGCCGGCAGACGCCGGCGCGGTGTGGCGCTATGAGGTTACTTGGGCGGGAGACCTCCAGTGCGCGCCTGAGCTCCAGATCTTCGATGCGCATATGAATGCCATCGATGTCACCGTGCATGTGTTTGAATCGCAGGTCGATGTGCCGCAGCAGAACGGATGCCGCGTCAATAAAACGTATCTGAGTGTTGAGATGCCTCAGGATATACGAGATTTTGTCGCGATTGTGAGCGACCCCACAGAGCAGATCCAGAGCGGGTTTTGCGCCATGGATGGTCGCCTGTACAACGGCATGGTCGATGACAGTTGGAACCGCATGAAGGACGCGCGTGCAGACGACGCAGCTTATCGACGTTGGTTTGAGCGACATCGCGCAAAGCCGGGCGATTTAGCGTGCCAGCGTGTCGCTTCGGCGGCCTTTGCCTATAGACCGCTCGTGAGCATTGTGGTGCCGTGCTACAAGACCGATCGGGTCTACCTGCGCGAGCTGCTGGACTCGGTGCTCGCCCAAAGCTATGACAACTGGGAATTGCTGCTTATGGACGCCTCGCCCGAATGGGATGCGGTTGCCAATCTTGCGGCGGGCGTCAACGAGGAGCGCGTCCGTCGTGTTGAGCTGCCTGGTAACGGCGGCATTGTGGTCAACACCAACGCGGGTATTCAGCAAGCGACTGGAGACTACATCGCGTTCTTGGACCACGATGACATCCTGGAACCGGACGCGTTATTCCAGTATGTTTCCGCGCTGAATAAGGCGGCCGAGGGCGAGCGCCCCCAGGTCCTGTTCTGCGACGAGGACATGTTCCAGAAAACGGGGGAGTGGGGCCAGCCGGTCTTTAAGACGCAGCTCAACGTCGACCTGCTCTATAGCCATAACTGCGTTACTCATTTTCTAATGGTGGAGAAGGCGCTCATCGATCGCATTGGCGTGTCGCCAGAAGACGTTGCGGGTGCCCAGGATTACGGCCTGACGCTCCGCTGCCTCGCGGCGGGCGCGCGCTTTGAGCACGTTGCGCACGTGCTGTATCACTGGCGCGTGCTCCCTGGCTCTACCGCCGACTGTTCTGCCGATAGCAAGCCATATGCTATCGAGGCCGGACGCCTGGCTCTGCAGCGTCACTTTGACTCGCTGGGCATTCGCGGAACGGTCGAGGAGTCCGAGACGCCGTTTGTCTACCGCATGCGCTATGCGCTGCCGGAGTCTGCGCCGCTGGTGAGCATTGTGATTCCCACCAAGGACCACGTCGAGACGCTCGATGCCTGCGTGATGTCGATCGCCCAGAAGGCCACGTACGCCAACTACGAGATCGTCTTGGTGGAAAACAACAGCGAAGACCAGGAGACCTTTGCGTATTACGAAACCCTGCCGGAGCGCGTAGCCGCTGCGTCTGGTGGCAAGGGTGCAGCACGCGTTGAGTGGTGGCCGGGCGAGTTTAATTACTCCCAGATCATTAACTTTGGCGTTGAGCATGCCAAGGGCGATTACCTGCTGCTTCTCAATAATGACACTGAAGTCATCTCATCCGACTTTATCGAGGAGATGATGGGCTATCTTCAGCGTCCCGACGCGGGCGTTGTGGGCGCCAAGCTCTATTTTGCCGATCATCTGGTGCAGCATGCCGGCATTTTGGTTGGCGTGCGCGGCGCGCTTGCCCATGCCAACCAGGATTTCTCGGCAAAACGTGAGGGCTACCTTGCCCGTGCTGTGCGTCCGGGCAACTTTAGCGCCGTAACGGGCGCCTGCCAGATGGTCCGTCGCGACGTGTTTGAGCAAGTCGGAGGCTACAACGAGGAATTCGCCGTCGGCTTTAACGATGCAGATTTTTGTTTGCGCGTGTGGGAGGCGGGCTATCGCACCATCTTTACGCCCTATGCCGAGCTGTATCACTACGAGTTCACCTCGCGCGGCAGGGAAGAGGCCAACGAGGAAAAGATGCGCCGCTGGAAACGCGAGCAAGCACTGTTCATGCAGCGCTGGCCTGAGTTCTTCTTGACGGGCGATCCATGGTTGGGGTCGAACTTATCCGCTGAGAGCGAGTATTTCTCGCTTTAGAAAATGGGTTTTAGGAAGTCCTCAACTTACTTTCGATATGAGCTGAGAAGAAAGCAGCGTCTAGGCGATTTGCTGCAATGCATCACGATAGCTCGATACTTCCGCGATACGTTTATACAGACTTATACAACTGGATATAATTCGATATAGTCTACGATAAACTTTTAAAGCTAAGATTGACCAATAATCGATTGTCTTGAGAGGCAAACAAGTGAGCGCCACTGTATTCCATAACCCGTTTCGTCCTACTGCCGGCGCTGAGCCTCCGCGCATAATTGGTCGTGATGATATTGCCCTTGAGTTTACCGAGAGTTTGAATGCGGGAATTGGCGCACCTGCGAGGCTCATGCGCATCGCTGGACCGAGGGGCTCCGGAAAAACTGTTTTGCTCTGCGATCTTAGGGATCGTGCGCGAGAGCTTGGATGGAAGACCGCTATTGTTTCTGCTGGCCCTAACCTATTGCTGGACCTGAGGGATCAGGTTGCTGATTCTTCCCTTGCGACTAATGCTTCGGTCGGCGTAAACGCCGGCTTTGTTTCCGCGAAAGTCGATGTTGCACCCAAAGAGTCGAGTCTTAGAAAGTTGCTAAGCTCGGCAGCGAGGTCAGCCAAGGGTCTTTTTATTGCCATCGATGAAGTTCAGGACGCTCCGATTGACGATATGCGTGCCATTGCGTCTACGGTTCAGCTTTTGATAGGGGAAAGAGTAGATATCGCACTTGCCTTTGCCGGTTTACCCGCCGGTGTTATGGATCTTATTAACGGCAAGGCGCTTACGTTCTTGCGTCGTGCCCTCCCCGAAGATCTGGCGCCTATCAACCAGGTGGAGGTAGCGCTCTCTATGGGCGATAGCTTTGTCGCGACTGGCTTGACCATAGAGGACAATCTCCTGTCGAGAGCCGCTAAGGCCACTAAGGGCTATGCCTATCTGGTGCAACTGGTCGGTTATTCCATTTGGCAGCGCGCCAACTTGCATCGTGCCAAAAGTGCCATTGTGAGCGAGCGCGACGTCACTGAAGGCATTGCGCTGGCAGAGGCTCGTTTTCACGATGTTGTTCACGAGCCCGCGATTTCTGGACTGGGGCTCAACGATATCAAATACCTTTTGGCCATGTGCGAGGATAAACAACAGTCCAAATCAGCCGAGATTGCTAGGCGCATGGGTAAAAAGACCAATGAGATCAGCTCTATTAGGGCCAAATTGCTACAAAGAGAGGTTATTCAGGCACCACAGAGGGGCTACGTGCAGTTTGCCGTGCCGGATCTAGATATTTATCTGCGAGATAATGCCGAGGAAATTCTCGAACGGTTCTAGGTCGAGGTATTATTAGTTTTTTCTACAATATCTTTTTCTATCCAATTGGAAGAACTACGGTCGGCTGCTTTGCTGCCATAACAATCTGGTTTGTTGCGGGGAAAGTCGAATACTCCATAAACAAGGCTGTTTAACAGATAGCTTCAATCGAAGGCTTGTATTTTTGCTGCCCTTTATACTTCCGGCTTTGCATGCGTTGGACCAGAAGCTACATCTGTATCTAATAGTTTTTCTTGTCTCTGTCTTTGGATTCCTGCGTTATGTGCCGCTCTTTTGGATTCCCATCGACGGGCTGCTAGTGGATTTTATTATAATTTGCGTTCTTATTTGCTATATTAGCTGGTATGTAGACTTGTCAACAGTGAATTTCGCATTCTCCCATGTGGCTTATTGGTTCGTATTGAGGATCGGAACGGTCATATCTGTTGTCTTGTTAAACCATCGTCGTCGTTATATTTTGCTTGTTGCTATGGCCTATCTATACGTTTTGCAGGGCGGGCCTTCTTATGTCGCTCGCGCGGAAAGCCTGTTTATGGACATCGCTACCGTCATGGCCGGTCGTCTCGGGTGCTGGCCGGGCTTTGCTCGATGCTGATCATTTGGAGCTGATCGGCTATGTGGGCGAGACTATTGGCGCCGAAGGAACCCCGGTGGTAGCGCTTGTGGGGCAAAACGCTGCGGTCGAGACGCGTATGCCCGATACGGACACGTCCATGACCAGTATGGTGGTTTGGATCGATTCAACGGATACTGAGGCGCCAGTGGGGAAGGCTAATCCGACCGGGTGTCGAGCGCAAGCTCGTCCGCAAGTACGGCGCGTTCGGCCTGCTCGTGGTCGACGAGTGGCTTCTGGATAAGCCGGACACTGAGTTCAGGTCGATGCTGCTGGAGCTGATTGAGCTGAGGTGCGGCACGGCCTCGACCGTCTTCTGCACCCAGTTCAAGAAGAAGGACTGGCACCCGAGGCTCGGCGGCGGGGTACACGCGGACGCGATTGTGGACAGGATCGTGCACAGCGCGGTCTGGTTCGACATGGGCGAGGCCAACATGCGGCAGCGCCGCGGATAGACCGGTAGCGATAAAAAGGCACCGGGGCCAGTGTCGGCCCCGGTGCCCAGGCGCGATATCGGCGGTGCTGTTTCGCGATATTCAGCAGTGCTCAAGCGAGCAAATACTCAACTTGAGTTCCGTTGATACCGGTATTTCGCCTTGTCCAGCCAAGTATTTGGGCATAGCTCCGACTCTAGGAGTATATTGCTTTCGATAGTCGATCATTTACTTCATCTGCTTAGGTATCGATGCAATATTTAGTTTGAGAATATCGGTGACTCCTATGCGTGCCCCCAAATTGTGATACGGCTTAGTTGCCTGTCGACTGTGAATCGTCCCAATTATTATGTTTTCTCCTTGAGAGGAAGTAGGGGCCACGCTCCTAAGAGCGCCTGTTTACTTATTTTCGCGGCAAACGAAACCCATCACGCCTTTGGTGGAAATGCTGTCGACTCCACGCGATGGTACATTAGTTTGGAAATGAATATCTCCAAATTGACCACCTCCTCCCTCAAACAAAAAAGAAGGATTCATGGCATTAAAAATTGTTGACAGATATAGTATTGAGAACAAGTGTCATATAAGTGTTAAGAGGTATCTTATGGATATTGTCGATTACGTTTCTTTCAAAGAAGTATTTTGCTCCATCATGGGAATCAAGAGCTCTCCAAATAACGCCAGTGATGATTTGACATGTCATTTAAATCTCAGTTATCGAATTGAAGAAGAGTTTGACCCCGAGATTTCGGATTTTGAGAAGACAATTATTATAAATGACGACGACTTGAAACACGAATATGATAAAGCGGTTGAGGCCATTGGTGATTTTCATGGTATGGAATGGTTTTCAAATGGTAAGAACTATGAGTGCATGGTCGATATATCCGGATTATATGCAACTCATTTTACAGATCAAATTTCATGTAAATCGGTAAATGCAGATGCTGAATTTAGAATGGGTCCGGCGAGCGTTACATATATTTTTTGTATTATATTAATGTTATTAAATGAAGGTTGTTTTGACGGCAATACTTTCAGAGGCAGAAATCCTTTTTTGCGACGCCTGAGATCGCATTCAACCACCGGTGGAAGAACCGTATCTCATAATGTTGATGATTGGACATCTGCTTTTGTTGAAATCACAGGTATTCTCTCCTTACGAATAACTACCAAAGGGTTTAGAAAAGCGAAACAACTTCGTGAACGAGCAACTTCCTTCCAATTTAAGTACATCTCTTGTTTAGATAGGCCACTGAGGCTAATTTCATCGCTTGATGAGTTTTTAGAAAAAGGAAGTTACGGGAGGCTATCTGTTGCGAAGTTAGAAATTGATTGTGTTCCGGATGTAAAATTTGACGACAGCGCTGTTAATCATTTTTGTCTTGGCGTGTCTTCGAGAAGCCCATATTTGCAGTTTTTGTCCTTCTATCATTCGATTGAATTTTACTTTAATTCCGCCTATCGAAAAATGACGACCGAATTGTTGAGAAACGAGCTCCAGTCGGTTGAATTTGCATACAACGATCAGCATCTGTATTCGATTGTTAGTAAGTTAGAAAAAGAAATATCCCATAAGAGCGAACTTGGTTTTGGAAATGAAAAACGTGAGCTTGAATACTTGGTTGAGTCGTGTGTCCATGTGCCTCGGCTAATGAAATCCCTACGTCGCTATCGTTTCGATTGGTCTGTGTGGTATTCGAGCAATGGGGTTGAATTTGAATCTGATGCTCCAGTTATAGATTGGGAATCCGATAATGTAGCTGGATTAATAGCTTCCCGAATTTATAAAGTAAGAAATGCGATTGTTCACAGTAAAAAACAAACTTTCGGTGCGTTTATTCCTTTTAAGCACGATCGCGCACTTTCCTATGAGATTCCTTTAGTTAAATGTGTTGCCGAAGAGGTCATTGATAACAATTCTTCGCGCGTATAGCTTTCGCTTTAAACTTCCGTTTGGTTCATAGTCTTTGTGGTCAAACTTAGCATTGAGATATGAATTTCGTTTCGATTGGATGGCGATTATTTCGATACGGCCATGACACCGGTTGCGGATGGATGAGTCAGTATTCACTGTCTCTTCTAGATCAGGATTGATGCGAGCGATCCCTCGCTTCTTCCAATATTCTTAATGCTGATCGGGTGCTGCCGTTGATTGGCCCGGGTATTCTCGTAGCTGACGCCGGGAATCTGGCGTGTTTCGTCAAGAGGATTTGAGTAAAAAGAGCATCGGGATTTGAGCTGGGCGCGCTCCGGTCGTGCGCGCCCTTTTTGAGGCATTTACCCCTCCTGCATGAGGGCGTGACGCACGTTGCAGGACTCCCTGCGGAACTGGACGAGCCTTCCGTGGTGGACGATGTAGTCTATGATGGCGGACATCTGGTCGTCGCCGAATGCCGATCCCCACCTGCTGAACTCCAGGTTCGTGGTGATCACCGCCGACTGCCTCTCGTAGGCGTCGGCGAAGACCTGGAAGAGGGGCCTCGCGCCGTCCCGCGTCGAGCGGCGGGACACGACGTGGGCCCATTCGAGGTCGTGAATCAGTAGCGATCCCGGCGCTATCCTGCCGCCCATGGCATCCCTCACGCGCGCCGAACTGGGCTTCCCGTGGCCGCAGACGACCGCGACGGGGTTCTTGTGGATATCGATGGTGACGCAGGTGCAGAGCTCCTGGCGGGAGAGGCCGCGCTTGAGGGCTTGCCCGTAGCCCTTGGAGAGGTCGGTGTCGCTGATGCAGATCTCGTCAACCCAGACGGTGTCGCGCATCATGATTCGGTCCCGGCAGCCGGACGCCGTGGTGAGCGCACGGTGCCGCCACTCGAAGGCGGTCTTGTGGTTGACGCCGCACAGATCGGCCGCGCACTCGACGGGGACGTTGTGGCGCATGAGCCTGATGAAGGAGACTCAGGCGAGGAGCGGCTTTCTGCAGTGCTCGAGGACGGTCCCGGTGAGGGAGTTGAATCTCCTGCCGCAGCAGCGGCAGCGCCACCTCGGTACTCCTGCTGCGGTGGACCTGTCCCTTCAGGCGCCCTCGGCGCCGCACTCCGGGCACCCCGGGTCCGGCCAGTATGCCGCGGCGGCCACGGCGAGCGTGCCGACCCCGACCTCGTTGCGGCAGTGCCTCTCGCCGACGGCTTCTCTGAGCAGCAGGAACTCGTCGGCGGTGAGGCCCGCCACGAGCGCCCTGAAGGGGTTCGCTCTTTCCATATGGATCTTTCCCATCCGCCCGAGCGCCCACCCGGAGGGATTGTCGCCAAACAAAGATCCGGGTGGGCGCTCGGGCGGATTCTTTGTTTGGCTGGGAAGAGCATAACATTCGGGAACCTTCCGGTCCCCGAATCATCACCTGTTATCTAAACTGTTAGAGACGAAAAAAAGCTTGCTGAGTACGCCTGCTACTTTTTATAAGGGCAGGTGTCCATCTGCTTTTAGAACAATTCCCATGCTTTGAATAACTGGACTTCCGATGCGGGGGAGATTGTAAGATAATCTACCCTTAGTATCATTATTTGTGATGGGGGATACGATATGAAAAAGGCATTGCGTGCCTCAACAGCGTTTTCTTTAGCTGCTCTTTTAACGATTTCACCCTTGATGAGTCCTGTAGCCGCTGCTTATGCTGCGAATAGCGTGCAAGCTGAGGATATTTCATCAGATGCTGTGTCCGCAGACGATGGTGTAGCTTCACGCGACGAGGGCGTTGCCGACGGAGACATGGATGTCGAGCAGTCGTTGCCGACGGACGTTGACGAGCCAGCTGATGAGGATTTCGGTGTAGATGCTTCTTCGACTGAGCCGCAAACCGAATCGGCTGATTCTCCTTTTCAATATATATATCTTGCCTACCCGAACCTTATCAGTGGGACTGACCAAGTCGTCGCGTTTGCGACTCCTAATGACAGCGATACTATCGCTTCCGCGACACTTAACTATGTGAGCGCCAATGGAGTTCAGGGGGCTGTTGACGCTTCCGCACAGGATGCTAATTCTGCTGCATTTACATTTGGCTCGGAGCTAGAACTCAATACATACTTTCTTACTTCAATAACCTATGTTCTGCAGGGCGATGGTACTGAACATGAGATTAATCTCTCTGACAGAGATTATTCTTTTACGGTTGTTGACGGCACTGCTAATTGCGAAGGCACTTCCGTTTACTATGCAGACGGCGATGGCAATGCCGTTGAGGCCCAATCGATCAAGCAGGCGTTGGAGTGTGCCGATTCACCGGACGGCATTTCTACCTATGCTGCGCGCTCGGCGCGAAAAAACGTTCGGATAATTGCCCTCGATGCTGGCCATGGCGGCACCGACCCTGGTGCGCAGGGAAATGGAAAGAGTGAGGCGGATCTAACTTGGAAGATCGTTGCTGCTTGTAAGAATAAGCTTGAGGCGTATGGCTTTAAAGTCGTTCTTGCTCGCGAGCAAAGCGGTGGCTACTCAGGAAATGATTACCTTTATCGTGTCCAACGATGCGTGAGTCAAGGCGCGCAGGCCTTTGTTAGCTTCCATATCAATTCCGGTTCGCCTGTTGCTCACGGCGCCGAGGTATATGCGCCCACTGCCAATGAATATGATTACACGCAAGTTTCTGTGGAGCTTGCGAATAAAGTGATGAACAACCTCGCTTCTATGGGACTCAGCTATCGCGGTGTATTCCAAATGGAAGTTGGAGATGAGTTTGCGGTCATCCGTTGCGCCCGCGAACAAGGTATTCCCGGCATTCTAATTGAGCATGGCTTTATTTCTGATGCGGGGGACGTATTGAATTATTTTAGCGATGAGGGTTGCAGGCGTCTTGGCGAGGCCGATGCCGATGCGATCATTGCGCAATTTCCTAAGTCAACTTGGCTCGATTACTCTTCCGTATTCGATGCTAATTACTATTTGTCGAATAATCCCGATGTTGCCAAAGCTACGGCTGGAAATAGTGAATTAGCTCTAGACCATTTTATTAACTATGGTATGAGTGAAGGTAGGCGCGGCTCTGCTTCTTTTGACGTACAGAGCTACTTTAATGAGTATCCAGATTTAAGGGCTGCCTTTGGCTTTGATTTAGTGAAGTACTACGAGCATTACGTCACAGCTGGAAAAGCAGAAGGAAGGCATGGGACCGGATGCTCAAAGATTGAGGGATACGCTACGACTATCAATGGCGTTGACTATTCTTCCGTCTACGACCCCTCGTTTTATCTATCGAATAACGAAGACATTCGCAACGCTTTTTCTAAACGAAGCCCCGCTGGCGTTGTAATGATTGACGATGCTGCCGTGCTGCGCCATTTCGTCAGCTGCGGCATGGCGGAGGGCCGTCGCGGGAGCGATTCCTTCGACGTTTATGGCTATCGAAATCGTTATGCGGACCTGAGGAAGGCTTTCGGGCAGAACCTGAAGAGCTATTACATCCACTATTTAAATTGTGGCATTAAGGAGGGGCGTAATGGTGCAAGTGCGACTGGATACGAAGGTTTTATTATGTCGTCCGCCTATTCAACCTATCTAGATGCCGCTGATCATTTCACAAAGACCGTGGGCCCAAAAGGATTCCCTTCAGCCGTTTACACGGATAGGGGAGCGTCGAACATCATAGATTTCTGCAAAATTCTATATGAAGAGGCTCAGTCGGAGGGTGTTTCACCTGAAGTTTTATATGGGCAGGTGATGAAAGAAACGGGATATTTGAAGTTTGGAAATTTGGTTCAGCCTAATCAGTGCAATTTTGGAGGCCTTGGCGCCACTGGACCTGGTAACCCAGGCTACACCTTCGGATCTGTCCGTGAGGGACTGCGGGCGCAGGTTCAGCATCTAAAGGCGTATGGTTCAACGGAGCCATTGATTAATCCGTGTATTGATGCTCGCTTTAAATATGTCAGTCGTGGCTGTGCTCCGAGAACCGTTGATTTAAATGGCAAATGGGCCGTTCCGGGTGTTGGATACGGCGAAAGCATTGATGCAATCGCCAAAGAGGTTATTGGTTAGGCTTTAAAAAGTAGATTGAAAGTTTTAAATCGATTGGGTTAATTTGACTGACAATTTAAAGAAAAACATCACATGGAATACCGTTGGCTCGATTGCATACCTTGCTTGTCAGTGGTTAACGACAGTTGCCGTAGTTCGTCTTTCATCGGATTTTAACTATGCAGGTGATTTGTCTTTGGCAATGACAATCAGCAATCTATTTGTTCCAATCGGTTTATATAAGATTCGATCCTTTCAGGTATCCGATCTTTCATGTGAGTATTCTTCGGGGGAATACATTGGTTTTCGTCTAATCACAATAGTGTTGGGGTTTGTTTTCGTATTACCTTATGCATTCTTTACCTGTCAGCAGTCTTCCCTTCTCCCCGTGTACTTCTATTGCATATATAAGTCAATAGAAGTGATGGTCGATGTGTTCCACGGCATTGATCAAAAAGCAGGAAATATGATTTATTGTGGCATTTCGATGCTGCTGAGAGGCATTTTGTCACTTCTCGCGTTTTGTGCCGGAATGCATGTCTCACATTCTCTTGTATTGAGCATCGTTCTAATGATTGCGGTGTCTCTCCCTGTAATGGTTGTTGATGTACGTTGGGCTTCGAATTTCGATGCGATTGTTCCTTCTTTTAGGTTCAAGGCGATGTCTGAACTGTTTTATAAGTGTCTTCCCGCTACGGTTGGGGTTTTTTGTTGCGCTGCAGTTACATCTGTTTCGCGTCAAGAACTTGCTGCTGCATTGGGGGCATCAATGTTGGGTGTTTATTCCTCGGTGTGTTCTCCCGCGGCAATAGTTCAGGCGGGTGCTGCTAATGCCTATGCCCCTTTGCTCGGCGCTTTTGCGAGCGCTAGTGAGTCGGAGGATAAAAAAGCATTTAATACCATGTTGGTGAAGGTCATTCTTGGCGCCCTTGTCTTGTGTATTCTTATTTTGTTCGCTTGTTTCATCTGCGGCGACTACTTGTTGGGACTACTTTTCGGTGACCAAATTCATCAGTATTCTTTTTTGCTGTACGGTGCGGTAATTAGCTCTCTGATTACGGCGTTTATCGGTTTCTTTTCCGACCTGACAATTGTTAAAAGAAAGATGGTTGGTAATCTTGTTGGTAATTTAGTTGCTTTAATCGTTGTTGTCCCTCTTTCCAGCTTAATGATTCACTTGTTTGGACCTAACGGAACGAGTATTGCAATTTCGCTTGCTTATTTTGTCGGGTGTGTCGCGATGCTTCCCTGCATTATTCGGAATAATGCAGTAGAGATTCGCTAAATACTTAGATATAAAAGTGTGCGGCCGGTGCTTAATATCTACCTGAATTGACTTCTTTAACGCCAATGGAGGGGTTATCAGTTCTGGCGCAGGTATTAACGCTTTTTAATTCTAATTTATGCCCAGCAGGCGTCTTTTCGTTTAGCATAAGACACGTATTAGTAGGTTAAGCAACAACTTCAAATTTGTTTAAGTTTCATTCACCTTAATTTTGTTTATTGGAGCTTGAAATGTGCGATAGCGTATTCAAAGACAAGACCCTCATGATCACGGGCGGCACCGGCTCGTTCGGCAACACCGTGCTCAAACACTTCATGGACACCGACCTAGCCGAGATCCGCATCTTCTCCCGCGACGAGAAGAAGCAGGACGACATGCGCCACCGCCTGCAGGAGAGGTCCCCCGAGCTCGCGTCCAAGGTGCGCTTCTTCATCGGCGACGTCCGCGACGCCCAGAGCGTCCGCGACGCCATGCACGGCGTGGACTACATCTTCCACGCCGCCGCCCTCAAGCAGGTTCCCTCCTGCGAGTTCTTCCCCATGGAGGCCGTGCGCACCAACGTAATCGGCACGGACAACGTCCTGCATGCCGCCATCGACGAGGGCGTGGACCGCGTCGTGTGCCTGTCCACCGACAAGGCCGCCTACCCCATCAACGCCATGGGCAAGTCCAAGGCCATGATGGAGTCGATCATCTACGCCAACGCCCGCAACGGCGCCGGCCGCACCACCATCTGCTGCACCCGCTACGGCAACGTCATGTGCTCGCGCGGCAGCGTCATCCCGCTGTTCATCGACCGCATCCGCAAGGGCGAGCCGCTCACCGTCACCGACCCCAACATGACCCGCTTCCTCATGAACCTGGACGAGGCCGTGGACCTGGTGCAGTTCGCCTTCGAGCACGCCAACCCCGGCGACCTGTTCATCCAGAAGGCGCCGGCCTCCACGATCGGCGACCTCGCCGAGGCCGTGCAGGAGGTCTTCGGCCGCGTGGGCACCCAGGTCATCGGCACCCGCCACGGCGAGAAGCTCTTCGAGACCCTCATGACCCGCGAGGAGCGCCTGCGCGCCGAGGACATGGGCGGCTACTACCGCGTCGCCTGCGACTCGCGCGACCTGAACTACGACAAGTTCGTCGTGGACGGCGAGGTGGAGACCCAGGCCGACGAGTCCTATACCTCCCACAACACCGAGAGGCTCGACGTGGCGGGCACCATCGCCAAGATCAAGACCGCCGAGTACGTGCAGCTGGCGCTCGAGGGCCGCGAGCACGAGGCGGTGCAGTAGGGTGCGCATACTCGTCACCGGCGCCAGGGGCTTCGTCGGCAGGAACCTCTGCTGCGCCCTCAAGAACATAAGGGACGGCAAGGACCGCCGCGAGAAATACTCGGGCCTGCTCCCGCTCGAGGTTATGGAGTACGACATCGACTCGACGCCCGGGGAGCTCGATGACTGCTGCTCCCGCGCCGACTTCGTGTTCAACCTGGCCGGCGTCAACCGCCCCAAGGAGCAGTCCGAGTTCATGGAGGGCAACTTCGGGTTCGCCTCCACGCTGCTCGACGCCCTCGAGCGCCACGGCAACACGTGCCCCGTCATGCTGTCCAGCTCCGCGCAGGCGAGCCTGTCGGGCCGCTTCGAGGGCTCGGTCTACGGCGAGTCCAAGCTCGCGGGGGAGGGCCTGTTCCGCGAGTACTCGGAGCGCACGGGCGCTCCTGTCCTCATCTACCGCTTCCCGAACCTCTACGGCAAGTGGTGCCGACCTCGCTACAACTCCGCCGTGGCGACCTTCTGCGACGCCATCGCCAACGGCCGCCCCTACACCGTGAACGACCCCTCGGTCGAGCTGGAGCTCCTCTACATCGACGACCTGGTCGACGAGATGCTGGGCGCCCTGCTGCGGGAGGAACACCGCTGCGGCTACGAGGGCCTCGAGCGCGTCGAGGGGGAGGACTTCTGCTACGTCCCCCAGACCGACGTGAAGTCCCTGGGCGAGATCGTCTACCTGCTCGGGTGCTTCCGCGACAGCCGCGAGACGCTTTCCGTGCCCGACCTGGCGGAGGGCTCCTTCTCCAAGAAGCTCTGGAGCACGTTCCTGTCCTACTACGAGCCGGGGCACTTCGCCTACGGCCTCAAGCCGAACGTGGATGACCGCGGCTCGTTCACCGAGTTCCTGCGCACGCCGGAGCGCGGCCAGGTCTCCATCAACGTCTCGAAGCCCGGCATCACCAAGGGCAACCACTGGCACATGAGCAAGTGGGAGAGGTTCCTGGTGGTCTCCGGCACCGCGAGCATCAAGCTGAGGAAGGTGGGGGAGGACGCCGAGGGCAACCAGTTCCCCGTCGACGAGTACGTCGTCTCTGGCTCGGACATGCGCGCCGTGGAGATGATTCCCGGCTACACGCACTCCATCACCAACCTGTCCGACACCGAGGACCTCGTGACGGTCATGTGGGCCAACGAGCCTTTTGACCCCGAGAACCCCGACACCTACTACGAGGAAGTCTAGAGGTTTTGACCAGATACGCTCACATTAATAGCGTTCCAAATGGATCCACTGGGCGCATTATGATGAAGGAGCATTTTGCTCTTATAGATCAGGGATGCGAATCGCTTGCTTGCTGGGGTAGAAGAAGGCCAGCAAGTAGTGCCAGTGAGTACTGCTTTGGGTCATCGGCTAATTTTATACTCGACGTTGGACTTACTTTCCTTGACGGGAAGATTGGTTTTCATTCAGTGAGGCAAACCGAGGCGTTGATTCATCGCCTTGATGAGTTTGGTCCTGATGTGGTTCACTTGCACAACATTCATGGTTACTATTTGAATATTGATAGGCTATTTAAATGGTTGTCGATATCTGATTGTCGTGTTGTATGGACTTTGCATGACTGTTGGGCTTTTACCGGCCATTGTCCGTATTTCACATATGCTGACTGCAATCAATGGAAAAGCGGCTGCGGTACCACGAAATGTCCACAGCTTATGGGATATCCTCCAACTATCAATTCTGGTTCATGCAAATGGAATTATGAGGCTAAACGTTCGTTATTCACTTCGTTGCCTTCCGACCGATTGACAATTGTCACTCCTTCTAAATGGTTGGCCGAACTGGTTGCTTCAAGCTTTTTGTCAAAGTATCCGATAGAAGTTGCACATAATACGATTGACCTCGATATATTCAGGCCGCGATCCAATGGCGAAGTATCTAGTGTTAAAGAGAAATACGGTCTCGATTCTAGAAATATTATTTTAGGTGTTGCGTCTCCATGGTCAAAACGCAAGGGGTTATCAGACTTTTATACTCTCGCTGACAGGCTTGATCGCTCCAAGTATTCCATCGTACTCGTTGGTTTAAGTGCCAAACAGATGCGGGCGCTGCCGCCAGAGATCGTCGGTATTCCACGAACCGACTCTCAGATAGAGTTGGCCTCACTTTATAGTTCTGCCTCTGTTCTATTCAATCCAACATACGAGGATAACTACCCTACGGTCAATCTTGAGGCTGAGGCTTGTGGGCTGCCAGTCGTTTGTTACGATGTCGGCGGATGCTCTGAGACTTTGCACAGGGACGATTCGAAACTTGTTGAATGTGGTGACGTGCAGGCCGCCTCATTACTGTTGGCAAAATACTAGACTCTGTTTTAAGGAAACCTATGAATTCCAATATTTGTTTTAAAGACGACGGCCGCCTGAAGCTCCTGATCATCGTGGGCACGCGCCCCGAGGTCATTCGCCTTTCCGAGGTCATCAAGAAGTGCCGCCGCCACTTCGACTGCCTGCTGGCGCACACCGGCCAGAACTACGACTACACGCTCAACGGCATCTTCTTCCGCGACCTGTCGCTGGACGATCCGGACGTCTACCTGGACGCCGTTGGCGCGGACCTGGGCGAGACCGTCGGCAACATCATCGCGGCCTCCTACAAGCTGATGGTCCAGGTGCGGCCCGACGCGCTCCTGATCCTTGGCGACACCAACAGCTGCCTGTCCGCCATCGCGGCCAAGCGCCTGCACATCCCCATCTTCCACATGGAGGCGGGCAACCGCTGCAAGGACGAGTGCCTGCCCGAGGAGACCAACCGACGCATCGTCGACGTGATCTCCGACGTCAACCTGGCCTACTCCGAGCACGCACGCCGCTACCTCAAAGACACCGGCTGCGCACCCGAGCGCACCTACGTCACGGGCTCGCCCATGGCCGAGGTGCTGCGCGCCAACCTTGACAAGATCGAGGGGTCCCATATCCTCTCCGAGCTCGGACTGGAGCCCAGGCGCTACATGCTGCTGTCGGCACACCGCGAGGAGAACATCGACACCGAGGCGAACTTCACGAGCCTGTTCACCGCGGTCAACGCGCTGGCCGAGAAATACGACATGCCGATCCTGTACTCCTGCCACCCGCGCTCCCGCAAGCGCCTGGAGGCCACCGGCTTCCAGCTGGACCCGCGCGTGCGCATGCACGAGCCTATGGGGTTCCACGACTACAACTGCCTGCAGATGAACGCCTTCGCCGTGGTCTCCGACTCCGGCACCCTGCCCGAGGAGTCCAGCTTCTTCGCGAGCGTCGGCCGCCCGTTCCCAGCGGTGTGTATCCGCACCTCCACCGAGCGCCCCGAGGCGCTGGACAAGGCCTGCTTCACGCTCGCCGGCATCTCCGAGAGGGGCCTGCTCCAGGCCGTCCACACCGCCGTCGAGCTCGATGCGGAGGGGTCGCTGCCCGAGGCGCCCGTGCCCGATTACGCCGACGAGACCGTGTCCACCAAGGTGGTCAAGATCATCCAGAGCTACACCGGCGTCGTGGACAAGATGGTGTGGAGGAAGAGCGTTTAATGACTAGCTCATGTGCTGGTAAGAAAATGCTTGTTGTTACGCAGCATTTCTATCCGGAATCTTTTCGAATTAATGACTTGGTGAGGGGATTTGTTGAAGACGGAATAAGCGTAGATGTTCTCTGCGGCATCCCTAATTATCCTTCAGGCGAATGGTCTGATGGATATGGTTATTTCGGTCACCGCCGAGACGATTATTTCGGTGCGTCCGTTTTTCGATCTGGTGAAATCCGTCGTAAGGGTAATACTTCGATACGCATTTTTCTGAACTATATTAGCTGGCCAATTACTGCTTCTTTTAGAGCTATGAGGCTCAAAAAGAAGTATGACGTTGTATTTTGCTATAACACAAGTCCTATTTTGATGGTAATTCCTGCAAGGGTTGCTGCATGGCGAAATAAATGTCCTCTAGTAACTTATGTCTTGGATATTTGGCCCGAGAACCTTTACACAGTCTTGAATGTCCAAAGCAGTTTTCTGAGGTCTTTTGCCAAATCTTTTTGCGACAAGCAGTATGCGGCCTGCAATAAGCTGATTGCTTTGAGCGACTCTTTGGCTGATAACCTGTTTCATAGAGTCAAGCCTTTGAATTCGGATGTTTCGATAGGCGTAATACCTCAACATTGCGAGGAAAGTTACGAGCAAAAGCTAGTCTCATCGGAACTAAGATCTCAGTTCAAAAATCAATGCGTCTTCCTATTTGCTGGTTCTATAACCCCCGCCCAAGGGCTTGATACGGTTATTGAAGCATTCTCGCGTGCAGTTTCAGAGAACTCTATCGAGATGAAGCTGTTAATTCTTGGCGATGGCATGTCTAGGGCAGAACTGCAGAAGCTCGTTTCAAGCAAGGGGCTTGATAAGTCTGTTTTGTTTTTGGGGCGCGTGGATCCCGAGGTCGTGCCCATGTACTCCGATATTGCAACGGCAATGATTGCTCCATTTGCCGATAATCCTGAGTTAGAGCTTACTATTCCAGCCAAGATATCAAGCTGTATGGCTTCTTCAAAGGCAATACTTGCCGTAATGCGCGGAGAAGGGGCCAATGCGGTTCGTTCTGCTAGATGCGGGTTTGTCTCCGATCCTTCAGATGTAAATGCGCTTGCTAACAACATGGTAAAAATTGGTTCAATGAAAAAAGGCGCTATTGATGCTTTGGGATCTAATGGCTTCAATTATTATCGTGAGCATTTTTCGAGACAGGTTTGTTTGGATAAAATTAAGCAGGTTTTATTTTCAATTTAGGTCCAATCTGGATCGTTGGGGTTTTAATGGATGACATGTTGCGAGTGTTGGTAATCATTCCTGCTTATAATGAGCAAGCCAATATTGTTCAGACTGTTTCATCGGTTGTTGAGGCTGGCTATGATTATGTTGTTGTGAATGACGGCTCAACCGATAATACGCTATCTATCTGTCGTCAGTACGACTTTAATGTCCTTGATCTTCCGCAAAATTTAGGCATTGGTGGTGCCGTTCAAGCCGGTCATAAATATGCGCTCAGGCAAGGCTATGACGTTGATGTTCAGGTTGACGGTGATGGTCAGCATGATCCTTCTTATATTGGGAGCTTAATCGAGCCAATTATTGATGGTGCCGATTTAGCCATTGGTTCCAGATTTGCCGTGCCCACAGAAGGCTTTCAATCAACATTTTTAAGGAGAGTAGGTATCCGATGGCTTTCTGGTTGGTTGAGATTATTTACCGGAAAAACGATTAAAGATCCAACTTCTGGATTTCGCGCGTGCGGTAAAAAGGCTATAGACCTGTTCTGTAGGGACTATCCAGACGATTACCCTGAGCCTGAATCTATTGCAGCAGCATTAAAAACCGGTCTTTCAGTGGTTGAGGTTCCCGTGCTTATGCGTGAGAGACAGGGTGGAGTGTCATCTATTTCTGGCTTTTCATCAATTTATTACATGATTAAAGTTTCGCTCGCAATTTCCATGGCCTGTTTTGTTTATAGAAAGGCGGCTCACCAATGAGTATGATAATTCGCGTGGGCGCTGGCGTAATTTTTAGTGGTCTATTCTTTTATGTCGTTTCTTTAGTCGGCAAAGGAAAGCTTCTTTTAAAGTACTCGTTACTATGGCTCTGCCTGTGCGTGGTGGCATTATTTAGCGTTTGCTTTCCGGAGTTGATTTATCGAATTTCAGATTGTATTGGGTTTATCAGTCCTTCGAATTTCGCCTTTCTCGTCGCAGTAGTACTTTTATTGATGATTTCTCTATCTCTCAGTATTGCGATCAGCAGACTCGTTACGGCTTGTAAAAACTTAACTCAACGCATTGCGATTCTTGAAAATGAGAACGATACTTTGCGCAACCAGCAGGGTTAGATAAAGATGGAGTTTAATAACTCGTATGAATAAGTACCTTACCTCAGAAGACCGAAGCAATAATTTGCATAACGATAATTTTCATCTTTATCGGGCTGCTTGTTTTGCGCTATCTTTTTTGTTTGCGCTTATTTACTTATCTTTATTTGTTAACTATGTTTGTAGCTTCTACGGAAAGATCGGTGTTACAACTGCTAGCTCGCTGCTCAATAACGGTATGTCTGTTCTCATCATCGGTGGATTGACCGTTGCGTTTTTATTCTCAGCAATCAAGCTGATCGAGTATAAAAGCGATTTTATATATAAATATCGATGGATAATCGGTATTTCTGTCGCAATGCTTGCGGTGGTGTTTAAAGTCAGCGGCTCATCGCTTGGCATGTGGAGCATTATGCTTCCTGAGAACGCCGGGACTCCCATCTGGGGTATACCTAGGTCTCTTCGAAGCGATGAGTTTTCAGTCGGTACTTTATTTCAATTGTCTCAGTCTCATAATGATTATGCGCCAATTTCGGAAATCTTAAGAGGAGATATAACAGATGTCCGGATGGTTTATGGTGCTGCCTGCTGGAGTGTAATTTCGTTATTTCGTCCAGTGCTTTGGGGCTATTTGGTATTTGGTTTTGAATCGGGTTTAGCGTTTGCTTGGTCCATGAAGCTATGCATTATGGTCCTGGTTTCCTTTGACTGCGCTTTCCTCATGATTAAATCAAAGCCACTCAGTTTGCTCTTTTCAATATTGCTTTGTTTTTCGCCGCTGATTCAGTGGTGGGGTACAGGCGAGGTGGTTCTTTACGGTCAAGCCCTTGTTTTGTTATTAGATAAGACGCTCTTTACTCGTAAAAGGAGCACTAGAGTCATTGCGATTGTTGCTATTGCATGGTTATGCGGTTGTTACATAATGCTCATGTATCCCGCTTGGATGGTTCCTTTTTTCTACATTTTTGCCCTCATGGGAGTTTTCAGGGCAATTGATTATTGTCGAATCCTTAAGTCTGGCGAGTACCGTTCGGTGCTTGCGTGGTCAATTAGTGACACTTTAACTTCGATCTTCTGTTTGCTGGTTTCGGCAGGACTTGTATTTTTCGCTTTTTTCCAGTCCTCTGAAGCAATGGCATCTGTTGTTAATACGGTTTATCCGGGCGCGCGCTTTGAAACCGGAGGAAGCGGGCTTCCCGAACTTTTTTCGAATGCGCTTTCTCTTTTTTATGCTTTTGATACGCCTTTGGTTTCAAATGAATGTGAAATTGCCACCATTCTCTGCTTTTTCCCTCTTGGGACTCTTGCGTCTCTGTCCTGTATCATCAAAAAGCGAGATTGGCATTTAATTGCACTACTAGTCCTTCAGTTATTTTTCCTTCTTTTTGCCTTCGTTGGCTTCCCGTCATTTTTATCCCGAATTACCTTGATGTATAACGTACCTGTTCTGCGGCTTTTATTTCCTATTGGGTACTTAGAGCTTCTTCTTTTCTTGATATCTGTTAAAAAAGCCAAAGAATTCCAAGAGGCTAATAGCCAAATTAGTTCTTTGTTGGTTTTGCTAGTGATTGGAATCTGTTTAAGTTCAGTATTCCAGATTTATATTCTTCTTTCCGCCAAGTATCTTGTCGCAAGGAAATTGTATCTTTTGATGCTGATATTGCTTTGTGCAGTTTCCTGCCTTTTGTTCAGCGCATTTATCCTTGGTAAAAACTGCATTGGTTTATTTGTCGCATTTGCTATTTGCTTCGGTGTAATTCCTGGTTGCTGTATCAATCCAATACAAATTGGTGCAGCTCCGCTTACCGAAACGGAGTTGGCGTCTCTTGTTGATCAGTTCGCTGACAAGGATGATTATTCAGTTAAATGGGTTGTCGATGGTTCTTGGACAGTTGCCAATCTTTGCGCTGCGTATGGAGCGCCTGTAATTAACTCGACCAATGCTTATCCTGATCTGGCGCGTTGGAATTCTATCGATGATAATAACGAGAATGAGTACGCATACAATAGGTATGCTCATATCATTGCAAATGTATTCACTCCGTCTACGTCTTTTAATTCCACTCAGGATGATCTCTTCACAGTTAATTTGACTGAAGATAATCTAAGACAGCTTAATGTGAAGTACGTTTTGTCTAGTAGGGATTTGACGGAGTTTTCATCTGATCAACTGCGGATTACGCAATTAGGTTCAGCAAACGGATTCGTTCTATATGAAATAACCTATTAGGAAGAATGGGGCTGTCGGTTAACCGGCAGCCCCATTCTCCATTCTTTACGTGCTCATGAGTTAAGCGTCATGACACTTTTATATTTGATAATACAGATTTCCACTGACGATATTTATGTTTATATACGGATCGCCTTTCACGTAGTACTCTGGCCATAGGTAGTTGAGCAATGAGTATTCCCGATGGAACCTCATTTTCTTTTCATCGCTGATCTCATAGCCTCGTGATAACGACTCGTAATGATACAGCTCAGTATCGGGTGTATATACAACCAAATAATTGTGACTCCTCACTTTGAGGCAATAGTCAACATCATTAAAGGCGACAGCCAATTCTTCTCTAAAGCCGCCGACTTCGTCGAAAACAGCTCTCTTTGTCATGAGGCATGCTGCGGTCACGGCACTTAAATCTTGTGTACGATCGCATAGATTGAAGTAGCCCCATTTACCTCTGGGGTAGTCTTTTCCGAGGTGGCCGGCTCCAATCCCTCCGATGCCGACGCCTGCATGTTGCAGAGTATTATCGCTGTAGAAAAGTCTTGCACCAACAATGCCAACTTCTTTTCGCGAACAAATGCCCAGCATGTTTTCGATCCAGTTTGGGGTTATAACTTCTGTATCGTTGTTTAACAAGAGAAGATAATCGCCCTTTGCTTTGCTAGCGCCAAAGTTCATCAGTTTTGAGAAATTAAATTCCGCATCCCAATATTCGATGCGAATCGTATCGGGATAGCTTTTCTCCAATTCTGAGTAGTACTCGAATGTTTCTTGGTTCTCGCTGTTGTTTTCGATAATGATGATTTCGTAGTTATCGTACGTTGAGCGTTCTATGATCGACTTAATGCACGTATCGAGAACTGTGGGATGGTCCTTTGTTGGAATAACAATTGAAACAAGTGGATGACTTTCCGGAACTGCATAGGCAACTTTATAAGTGAAGGGGTCGTTTCCGCGGTAAACTTTCGCTGCAATTCCAAGCCTGTCCAAATGGGCCTGTACAGCTTTGACGCCAGCATCCCATGCATATAGCTTTGAGTTCGGGTCACCTGCAGTTGAGTTCTCGCTAATTCTCCAGTGATACAGGATTTTAGCCACGTGCACCACATGCCGTGCTTTTTCGATTGCCTTAAGCGTTAAGTCGTGGTCTTGGGCTCCATCGTACTGTTCGTCGCCGTACCCGAGAGAATCGAATAGCGTTTTTCTGATTGCAAGGAAATGGCAAATATAATTAACGCTTCGCAGCAAATCGATGCTTAAATCTGGCTTAAAGAACGGATCGCCATAGCTGCCATTGACAAACAGTTTGTCTTCGTCGCAGTAAATTAGATCAGTATTGTTTTCAGCATTAATTGCATGCGCATATTCATAAAGCGCCGAGGGCTCGAGAGTATCGTCGTGGTCTAAGAAGCAAATGAAATCTCCATTTGCTTCTTTTGTCCCAGCAAGAGTGTTTTTGGAAATGCCGGCATTGTTTGCTAGCTCTATCACCTTAATGCGAGCGTCTTTAATCTTAGCGGCTTCGATTATATCTGCAAGCGCACTGTTATCTGGGCTTGCATTGACTAGCACAAGCTCCCAGTTTGCATAGCTCTGTATAAGAACCGATTCCACCATTTCCCTGAACAGATTTTCGGGTGTGTTGAATAGGGGAACGACGATGCTAAACAAAGGCATTTCCTTGAAGGTAACCATCGATTGTTTTTCGAGTATCGCCGAGCTTGCCTTGTGTTGCTCGAGCCAATTTGGATATGCAGATGGATCAATCGAAATAGGTTTCATTTTCGATGTGGTTAAAATGCGTAGCTTATCGAGCTCTTCGTTGTCCACAACAGCGAAGCTGTTAAAGCTTGGGTGGTTGTCGTCTTCGATTGTGAAGATAAGCCTATTTGTGCTATTTGGGATTCGGACCGAGTATTGAATTTCGCGACGTTTTTTATTGGGAGCAAACCACAAGGGGATCGTAATGTCATCGGTTGTGATCGGCTCGATCTCAATACGATTCATCGAGGTATCGAAGCAGCTGATGGCTATTTTGTTGTCTTCGCGCTGAGGAAGTTTTACTGAGCAGCGAAGAATGGCCTCATCTCCATCTTCGATAAACTCGTGAAAACGCATGCTTGCTACATCCAAGTCGTGCTTATCGTCATAGTTCCTAATGGAATGGGACAAATCATTCTTTAATTTATAGTTTAATCTTGACGCCCATTTTGCCGTGCTAAAGCTGATTTTAATGACATCGTAGACGCATCGCGCACTCAAATCATTAATCTGAATATCGCAATCACCAGTTCCAAGGTCGGGAAGAACTACGACGTATTGATTTTTATTTGACTCGTATGGATAGATAGAGCTTGGTATTGTCGTTCCCTCGCTCTTCGCTGCTGTCACCTGAATATTTGATGCGTCTATCTCAACATTCTTTAGGAGAACGTACACCTTTCCGCTTCCACGGCAAATACAATCCATGCTAATTTTCATTTCAATTTACCTTTCCGTTGCACTGAGGATGCCTGCACTATTTCACTTTGATCTCAGGTTTATTCTTGCATTGAATTAATCCAGTACAGGTAGTCTCTCGATTCTTTCTTGGTACCGAATACGCGCCGCTGTTATTCGACGTTCATGCCATGTGGCCATAGTTGAATTGCTTTGCTCGTCTTGCGGATGAATGTTTTCATATCCAATTGGATGCATATATTCTTTAGGATTTGCTATATACATTTGCGCTGCCTCGAGATTTGCGCTGCACCTACTTCTTAAATCTGGATTTCCATTCAGAAGAGAGCCGATAGAAAAATGTGGATGTGCAACTCGATTTTCATTAATGCCGATTGCGATGAAATGTTCCAGCGCTCCAAGGGGGTCGTCTTTATATCTATCGAATAGATCCTCGTAATGATTTACATAAAAGGAATAATCAAATACCGATGAATAGTCTACTCCGTTAAATATGGCATTCGTAGAGCACGAGCATGTAAGTTGCGGTCTCCTTCGAGGCCACGTGCTTTGATCGATCGTGAGGGCCTCTTTATTAATTGGGTTAAAGATGTGGCATTCATAGCATTTAATGCCTTCCTTTTTAAGGAAGGCATTAAACAGTCGTTCTGAGATAAAGCCAGGCATCCTTTGTTGATAGCTATCGCGACCACTTATATAGTCAATACGCTTCTCAAGTTGTTTTTCGATTTTGAAAAGCCATTTACAATATCGGTCCATCAGCTCCTTTTTGCAAATAAACATATTGCATGGCGAAAAAGAACACTCCTCGCAAATTGCTTTATCAAAAGCATCCAAGTAGCCAGGGCATTTCGTCCTGATGATTTCCCTTGCCTGTAGCAGATCTGTCGAAGAATGGATCATTCTATACTGCTCAGCAACAGTGATTAAGTTGCACCCGATTGAGCTTGTGCAGGGTTCTTTGGCTGCAACAATACAGTCATAATGAGTAAGAATGTTCTCAATTTCATAGTCTTTGAGCATCTGCTTTGAGTCATTGGGGGACTCAAACGCCCTTCGATAATGCGTGAGCCCAACTATCGACTCAGGAGAATTCTTCCATATCCAATAGAGGCCGGTAAGCTCGCAGTAGTGTTTGTTTTTCTGGGAAATATTATCGCCTTGATCGTCGTACAGCCATCCAGCCTGACGATTGTCTGGTGGAATGGAGCTTGACCCAACGTAGAGCGGCTGATACGGCGCTTGCGCATCAATGTCAAAGTGCTTATGCGCTGCGATGTAAATCTTCACTGTTCCTGACGCTCTTTCCGTGCCGAGGCAATTAGATGGCCTGTTCAATGGGTATCGCTCATATATTTTTAATTGATATGACCGATAGAGATTATTATATAAGTCGTAACTAAATCAGTTAAATGACACGGAGGACTACATGAAAGGCATTATCCTCGCCGGCGGGTCCGGCACACGCCTGTACCCGCTCACGCTCGTGACCTCCAAGCAGCTGCTGCCGGTCTACGACAAGCCCATGATCTACTACCCGCTGTCCACCCTCATGCTGGCGGGCATCCGGGACATCCTGGTCATCTCCACCCCGACGGACCTCCCCAACTTCGAGCGCCTGCTCGGGGACGGCTCGCGCTACGGCGTGAACCTGTCCTACGCCGAGCAGCCGAGCCCGGACGGCCTGGCCCAGGCCTTCACCATCGGCGAGGAGTTCATCGACGGCGAGCCGTGCGCCCTGGTGCTCGGCGACAACATCTTCTACGGCAACGGACTTTCGCGCCACCTGACGCGCGCCGTCCAGAACGCCGAGTCGGGGAGGGCCACGGTCTTCGGCTACCACGTGGACGACCCCGAGCGCTTCGGCGTCGTGGAGTTCGACGGGGAGGGCCGTGCCGTCTCCATCGAGGAGAAGCCCGCCGAGCCCAAGAGCTCCTACGCCGTCACCGGCCTGTACTTCTACCCGGGCGACGTGGCCGCCAAGGCCCATAAGGTGAGGCCCTCCGCGCGCGGCGAGCTCGAGATCACCACGCTCAACCAGATGTACCTGGAGGAGGGGACGCTGTCCGTGGTGACCCTCGGCCGCGGCTACGCGTGGCTGGACACCGGAACCATGGAGAGCCTGCACGAGGCCGCGGAGTTCGTCCGCGCCGTGGAGCACTCCCAGGACCTGCCCGTGTCCGTGCCCGAGGAGATCGCCTGGGAGAACGGCTGGATCACGACCGCCGAGCTGGAGGAGGCCGCGAAGGCCTACGGCAAGTCGGTCTACGGGCAGCACCTGAAGAAGGTCGCCGCCGGCGAGATCGTCAACAGCCCGCGCGAGTACTAGCGCAAGCTTGTTTTCTTTTAGGGGTCACCGTTTATCTGGTGGCCCCTTTCGTTATGATTACGTTGACCATAAAGACAATATGATTGGGAGTGGATGTGTTAAGCGTCTACTTTGGCGATATGCCAGAAGCGATTTACAACACAGCGACATATTTCAAAAACTCTTACCGGTCTTCTTGGATTACGGATCCCTATGCAGTCTCGATAATTAAAGATGTCGATCGATCGGTTGTTGTCTCCGAAAACGTCATCGAAAGCCCTGTGCTTGGATCCATCTCCCCACTCCAGCTTTCTGGTGGCGTGAAAACGCTGGTGCTTATGAGATTTGATCTTAAGCATATTTTTAACGCTTCTACCTGTGGTGACAACTGTGCCAAGTGGATTCTCGACATGGCGAAAGACCGCAAGCTCGTTGTGAATCTCTATCATGTGATGGACTTTGGTCGCGAGGATTTTAAAATTAAAGTCGTGAATAGCGGCCGAATCGTTCACAACATGGCCGATTTGATTCACGAGTCGATTCCGTATCTGTAGGTGCTGCTTATGAACGGTTCGCATCTCGTTAAGATTTCCCGCCGCAGGGGAACCAAGTACACATTTACCATTAAACGGAACATTACTATTGTGCGTGGGGATAGTGGCACGGGTAAGACGACACTGTTTGACATGGTCGCAGACTACATGCGAACGGGCGAGCAGTCGGGTGTTTCCTTGCAATGCGATTGTCCCTGTGTCGCCCTGACCGATTATGATTGGCGAAACCAGCTTTCGTCCGTTCATGACTCGATTGTATTTGTCGATGAGGGCTTAAAAGAGATCCATTCTGATGAGTTTGCCCATCATGTGCTGTATTCCTCGAATTATTTCGTGCTGATCTCAAGGGCTGATTTCCCCTATCTTCCGTATAGCGTGGATGAGATTTACAAGATTAAGACGAGCGGAAAATACCATTCTTTCATCCCTGTTTATCAAGATCGCGGGAATCATCGTTATGCTATTTCCCGGTCGGCGCCAAAACAGGACTTTTCTATCCTTCTATGCGAGGACAGTAAGTCTGGTTTCCAGTTCTTTGAACGGCATTTCGCTGACAGTGAGCTTACCTGTACTTCGGCCATGACGAACAGCGCGATTTTGCGCTGGTTGGATCAGCATCTCGACGATCGCGTGTTTGTTGTTGCGGACGGAGCGGCATTTGGGTGCTATGCGGACCGCGTCCTTAAGCTGCAAGACATTCACCGCGATACTGTTACGGTTTGTCTTCCCGAGTCGTTCGAATGGCTTCTGCTGAGCTCCGGCGTAATTTCAGGGCTAGATGTTAAGACGGTTTTGGAAACCCCAGAAGCCTTTGTAAACAGTGAGAAGTTTAAAAGCTGGGAGGATTTCTTCTATAAGTACTTACGTGAAATAACTGGGGATTCGGTTTTTCACTACGACAAAGACTGCATTCCGGAGGCGTTTTGTACGGGGGGTAATTCTGCGAAGGTTATGGCTCTTATCGCATGCCGAAATGTCCGATAGTTTTGTTGAATAGTGTCGCGTCGTCACTTCCTGCGGCATACTAAAGAAGCTGTACATGCTTCAGATTGGATTTTCATGTCTGAGATTTTTGAACCTAAGAACATCATCGTCACGGGCGGCTGCGGCTTCATCGGCAGCAACTTCGTGCACCACGTGGTCGACAACCACCCCGGCGTGCACGTCACCGTCCTGGACAAGCTGACCTACGCCGGCAACCCCGAGAACATCGCCGGGCTGCCGTCGGACCGCGTGGAGCTCGTCGTGGGCGACATCTGCGACGCCGAGCTGCTGGACAGGCTGGTCCCCGGTCACGACGCGATCGTGCACTACGCCGCGGAGTCCCACAACGACAACTCCATCGCCGACCCGGAGCCGTTCCTGCGCACCAACGTGGAGGGCACCTTCCGCCTGCTGGAGGCCGTCCGCAAATACGGCGTCCGCTACCACCACGTCTCCACCGACGAGGTCTACGGCGACCTGGCGCTCGACGACCCGGCGAAGTTCACCGAGGAGACGCCGTATCACCCGAGCAGCCCGTACTCGAGCACCAAGGCCAGCTCCGATATGCTCGTGCGCGCCTGGACCCGCACCTACGGCCTGCGCGCCACGATCTCCAACTGCTCCAACAACTACGGCCCCTACCAGCACGTGGAGAAGTTCATCCCCAGGCAGATCACGAACATCGTCGACGGCGTCCGCCCCAAGCTCTACGGCCGCGGCGAGAACGTCCGCGACTGGATCCACACCGAGGACCACTCCTCGGCCGTCTGGGACATCCTCACCAAGGGCCGGATGGGGGAGACCTACCTCATCGGCGCCAATGGGGAGAAGAACAACATCACCGTCCTGCGCATGATCCTCGAGGCCATGGGCCGCGACCCCGAGGACTTCGACTGGGTCGCCGACCGCCCCGGCCACGACCGCCGCTACGCCATCGACAGCACGAAGCTCCAGCGGGAGCTCGGCTGGAGGCCGGCGCACACCGACTTCGCCGGGGGACTGAGGCAGACCATCGACTGGTACGTCGCCAACGAGTCCTGGTGGCGCCCCGTCAAGGAGGCCACCGAGGCCCGCTACCGCGCGCAGGGGCAGTAAGGAGGGAAGAGTTAGATGGCAGACATCGCATTCGAGAAGGACCTCGCCGTCACCGAGACCGGCATCGAGGGCCTGAAGGTCGTCGACCTCGCCGTCCACGGCGACTCGCGCGGCTGGTTCAAGGAGAACTGGCAGCGCGCCAAGATGTGCGCCCTGGGCATCCCGGACCTCCGCGTCGTCCAGAACAACATCTCCTACAACGACAGCCGCGGCGTCACCCGCGGCATCCACGCCGAGCCCTGGGACAAGTTCATCTCCGTGGCGCGCGGCAGCGTCTTCGGCGCCTGGGTGGACCTGCGCGAGGGCAGCGAGACCTTCGGCAAGGTCTACACCTGCACGCTCGACCCGTCCAAGGCCATCTACGTCCCGCGCGGCGTGGGCAACTCCTTCCAGGCGCTGGAGGACGGCACCGCCTACACCTACCTGGTGGACGCCCACTGGTCGCTGGAGCTCAAGAGGACCTACACCTTCGTGAACCTCGCCGACCCCGAGCTCGCCATCGAGTGGCCGATCCCTCTCGACGAGGCCACGGTCTCCGAGGCCGACCTCAACCACCCGTACCTTAAGGACGTCGTCCCCATGGCGCCGAAGCGCACCCTCGTCACCGGCTGCAACGGCCAGCTGGGCCGTGCGGTCCGCGCGCTCGCCGAGGAGCGCGGCCTCGCCGGCAGCTTCGACTACTGCGACATCGACACCTTCGACATGTCCGACCCGGAGGCCTATTCGCAGTACGACTGGTCGCTCTACGGCACCGTCATCAACTGCGGCGCCTACACGGCGGTCGACAGGGCCGAGACCCCCGAGGGCCGCGTGACCGCCTGGAAGGCCAACGCGACCGGCCCGGCCCTTCTCGCACGCACCTGCTCTGAGCACGGCATCACCCTCGTCCACGTGTCCAGCGACTACGTCTTCGACGGCACCGCCGAGGTCCATACTGAGGACGAGCCCTTCAGCCCCCTGTCCGTCTACGGCCAGACCAAGGCCGCCGGCGACATCGCCGTGGCCGGGTGCCCGCGCCACTACATCATGCGCAGCTCCTGGGTCATCGGCGAGGGCCGCAACTTCGTGAAGACCATGAAGGGGCTGTCCGACCGCGTAGCCGACCCCGAGGACAAGCTCACGCAGGTCACCGTCGTGGACGACCAGCTGGGCCGCCTGACCTTCACGCGCGACATGGCGGCTGCCATCTTCCACGTGCTGGACGCGAAGGCGCCCTACGGCACCTACAACTGCACCGGCTCCGGCGCAGTCAAGTCCTGGGCGGATATCGCCCGCGCCGTCTTCGAGACCGCCAACGGCAACGGGGAGAAGGTCGTGCCGGTATCGACCGCCGACTACTACGCGAACGCCGCGGGCCCCATCGCCCCGCGCCCGGTCCACTCCGCGCTCGACCTGTCTAGTCTCGAGGCCGCGGGCTTCCACATGCCCGACTGGGAGGAAGAGCTGGGGGAGTACATTAAGGGGTTGTTATCCTAGTGAACATCGGAATGCAAACTAAGCCCATCGTTGTCGTTAGCGACTTTGGTTATATCGAAGGTGGGGCTGTTGCTGTTGCGGTTAAAACCGCCCTACTTCTTGCGTCCAAGGGACGTAAGGTGATTTTCTTCTGCGGTGAAGGACCTGTTTGCGATGAGCTTGCTGCTTCCGATGTCGAAACTATTTGTCTTGGCATGCCGTCCATTAACAGCAACCCGTCTAAACTCGATGCCATTCGCAAAGGCGTCTGGAACACGTATGTCTATAAGTCATTCAGCGATCTTCTAAATCGCAATGATCTTAAGGGCGCCATCATCCATATACATACGTGGACAAAGGTTTTGAGCAGTGCTGTATTTGCCGCAGCAACTGAGAAAGGCAACCCAGTTCTTCTAACTGTCCATGATTACTTCTCCGTTTGTCCCAACGGTGGTTTTTATGATTATAACGAGAAACGTATCTGTGAGCGTAAACCTATGTCGGGCGCTTGCGTTTGTCACAACTGTGACAAACGCTCTTATGCTCAAAAGCTATGGCGGGTTGCTCGTCAGGCACAGCAGGACCGTTGGGTTCGCGACAATCGAAACATTCACTATGCGTTTGTGTCTGAATATTGCCGCGATATTCTTATTCCGTTCCTGCACAGCAAGTATCCCTATGAGGTCCTGCGCAATCCAGTTGATCATATTAAGTTCGATAACAGT
>ERZ1106948.77-NODE-77-length-46417-cov-32.348044_pt1 | contig 46417 bp, 67 predicted proteins | sample MGYA00403673_ERZ1106948 | MGnify/ENA primary metagenome ERZ1106948 (study PRJEB35170, sample SAMEA104062409) | human gut metagenome | biome: human gut; feature: human-associated habitat; material: faeces | place: Denmark | collected 2012-05-07 ...
ATTCGCCTGTATATGTCTTGCTCATGATTGAAGTTGAATTGAAAGAAAGAATGGGGTTCAGTGAGAAGGAGAGAAGGTTCTAGAAGGAAGTGTTTGATTGGGCGCACGGGTTTGAGGGAAGGGAGAGGAGAGGAGGGTGAGGAGAGGGGAGGAGATGGAGGGAGGGGAGAGGAGTGGAGGGAGTGGGGTGCACCGAAGAGAACAGATCATTCCATCAGTGAAGAGCAACGACTCTAACATAAAAGAAAAGCACTTGCTGAAACAAACCAAGTCATTGCGAGTGATAATGGAAAGACGGACCCTCGCGAGGCACCAAATACACCTGTGTTCCCCTCACCTTCACAGCAACTACACCCATGTAGGCCGTTCTGAAAACGCCGGCCTTCTCGTCGTCCATGATTCCAAGCTTCCCAGCGATCTGCTTGAAGGAAGAGGGTCCTCTCTGAAAGCTAGGAGTGAAATCACATCAAAACGCCAAACTCGTACAACACCTTGAACGAACCCGACGAAGAAGGAGGAATGAGGTCCACGTTCCTCACAAGCTGCGCCTTCTCAATCTCCTTCAACCACAGAGCGTCGAAGGAATCCTTCAGCAGATAACTCAGGTCCTTCTTCGTGAATTCCACATACTGATCGTTCTTCTTGATGCTGCGCAGATACTTCACATAGAATCTATTGCTCACTCACGCCCACTACACCTACTGTGCATTGCTCGTTCCCTTCTCGCCAAACGTGTATGATCGCGAAATCTACCCTTCACCACCACACCCATCCCTACCTCTGGACGGATGCACGCACGACCCTGACGCTGGTCGGGATGGCGTATCCAGTCGTCCCAGTAGGCTGCGGGCCAGTGCGAGCCGATCTGCTCCCAGAGCGTCCGTGTGAGCATCCAGCCCAGTCCCGGGAAGAAGTCGCTGCGATAGAGGCGTTCTACGCTGAAGAGAAGGAGGTGTGCTTACCTACGTCCGAGACGTGGTCCACCTGCCCATTGTCGTTCCATGCACTTACGCAGAACAGAGAAGCGTCCTTCCAGAGAAGAGGCGCGGTGGCGTCGAAGTACTCGAAGAAGTCGGGAGCGATCTCGAGGTCGTCCTGGTTGTGAGAGGAGGAGAAGAGGATTACTTCGAGAATGATGACCTGCTCGTAGTGGTCCTTGACGAACATCTCGTTCAGGAACCAAGCGAAGTGGCGAGAGAGCTTGTGGTACCCACTGTCGCCTGGACGAGTCTCCTATGATCACAATAGAAGAGGATTAGTACTTGGTTGTGGTGAATGTGGCGAAACGAAAACTGAGGAAGAGCAGACTCGATTCTTCTCTTTGCATCCCCAATCGGACCGTCTAGAATGGACAAATAGCCATCCTGACTGAGCACAATGTCCACCTTCACTGAATTACGCGGAGAGGTAAGAGTATAAAGCAACGAGTCGAACGTTCTTCGGAGATAGTCGGGACGATTGTAGGCGACAATCACAAGAGCGGTTCGTCGATTTCCGGGATAGTGGTACTTGTCTTGACTCGTTGTGACTGTCTTAGTCTTTACTGTCAATTCGCTATCCTGATTCGTTACCGAAGGAGGCGTATTGCGCGATCCCACGACGATGTCCGGCAAGTGCGCAAGAGAGTGAAGCTGCATGTTCTGCCCGTTTTCGGTAGTCTAAAAATCACACTAGACTTGAAGGAATCACGATAGGACTCACATAGGTGTCAGATACGACATTATTCTTGCCATCGAACAGATTCTACTCGTCACGTTTCATTCCATGGACAACAAGGAGTTTTGAGAAGGTCCGATTCACGCCGAAGAACGTATACACCTGAAAGCATACAAAGAACACGATGATGAGAAAGAGAAGGATCGCGGGTCTGCTTCCTTGCCCCATTCTTAGGATAGTGAAATACCAACCCCGGGTGCTTTTTTCTACCTCTCAGAAGACAGTTCCTCTTTCCAAATCCATTCCTATTCCACGTCAGTAAGCGATGCAGAGCCCGTCTACAACCTCTTCTTCTGGGTATCGAAAGGGAATTCGCGAGAGGATCATGGATTGCATCTCTTCCCAGGATACAGGCAACAACACGCAGAAAATGCTGACGGACGAAGAAAAGGACAACAAGGAGAGTGATACCACCTTCTTGCGTGAACTCACCCGCACCCCGCTGTCAAAGGTGTGGAATCAGTACCGTCACAAGAAGTGGGCGCAGGATCCCAGTTTACCGCCCCTGGAGGACCTGGAGTCGCAATTGGTTCAGATGGTCCCCTCGTATAGTGCGTTGTAAGAGGGTGATGTGGTGCGTTCATGTCCTAGTTTCCGTACAGGCAAGAATTCGTTGATCGATTGTCTGTTTGTCCCGCTCTTTCCTTATCAGCGAGCTCATTTGCAGGACAGTGGGCGTGCGGCGTGGTTCTGACGTCTAGCCATTCAGCGGGGAATGATCTCCAGAAGGAGTCTTCACTTCCGTTTCAATCGCCAGATCGACTCCGTGAGTAGCAACCTACTGGACTACTTGACGAACGTCGATTTGTTTGATCATTTAGCTGTGGGGTGCGACGTCATCGAGAACGGCGAGTGGCGCACAGTGGCGACGGCACGTATCATCCGCGAAATCGACCAGCCGGAGTGGGCGGAGTGGGCTGCGATCGTCGCCGATCCCTATCACTGTAATACTATTGGCTCGTGCTTGTTGTACTATCTATCTGCCGTGCGTGCTGAGGGAGCGTGTGATGCATAGGTGGCGTACAATGCTGGCGTGCGCACGCTGTACGCGGTCGTGAATCCGGCGAACGCTCCGGTGATCCACTGGATGCGGAAACTGGGCGCAAAGATTCAGATGAGACAAGGCGTGTAGGGGTTGTGGGGCATCGTTCATCGTAGGAATGTGTGGTGCTTTCCCTTGCCTATTCCCGAGAGCTGGGTTTCAAACGAGACGATTCGTAAGGAGATTGAGAACGCTTGCAAAGGAACGAACACGGTTCCGGAGAGTGTGAAGGATCACATTCAAAAGGACATTGAGAGCATGCGGGGTTTGTAACTTAGTCTTTGGCGTGTTTGTGGAACAAAGAGGGAAACATGAAAGCGAATTAGCGACAATGGAACAAGAGGAGGGGTTATGTTGGGTGAGAGGGGAGAGGATCCTTTTCGTCTACCCTGTTCTCCTGAAGTTGGTCTGGGAAGGGTGTTTTATGCTCGGGGTTGGTTTGTGGTTCGCTTTTCCGCTTGTCTCTTTCCTTCTGGTCCTCCGTTTTCTTGTCTGTGTTGTTCTCCACTTCTTTAGTTGGTTCTTCCTTCTTTTCAGGGTTGGTATGTGGTTCTTCGTTCTTCTCGTTAGTTTTCTTCGTTTGTTCTGTTTTCATTTCTTCATTGTTCTCTTCCTCCTTCTTCACTGTATTCTTTTCTTCCTTTTCTTCAATCCTTTCTTCCTTCACTTCCTCTTTCACTTCCTTCTCTTCCTTTTCTTCCTTCTCCTTCACTTCCTCCTCCTTCATCTCCTTCACTTCCTCCTTCTTCTCTTCCTTCACTTCCTCACTCTTCACTTCACTCTTCACTTCCTCTTCACACTCCACCTCCTCACCAACAACCTCCCCCTCCGCCTTCAACTTCGCCTTCATATCATCAAACCACGGATGATGCAGCAAGTCCTCAGCCGACAGACGCAGGTCAGGGTCCTTCTGCAACAAGCCCTGAATCGCATTCCGACACTACACATCACCATCCCCCAGCACCCCCACATTCTCCGACAGACGCATGAACGACTTGTTGTTGTAGTCAGGCGTGCTGTGAATCACCTGATTGATCACCTCCTCCTTCGACTGACCGTCGAACGGCAGCCGACCGCGCAACCTACACTCACACGCACGCCCCAACGCCCACAACAAATAGAAGATGACGCCCAACGACCACATGTCTGCCTTCGTCGTGTAGCCCTGCTTCGAGATCACCTCGGGGGCTACCCCTCACTTTTCCACCTCTCGCCTACCGATGTAGTTCAGCGTGCCGCACGGGTAGTCCAGCCTCTCCTTCGGGAACACCAGCTTCGAGAAGCCGAAGTCGCCGATCTTCACGTCGAACAGGTTCTTATTGCACAGAATGTTCTCCGGCTAACGCTCACGCCCACCACACACACAGACCTTGATGTCACGGTGAATGATCCCCATCGAGTGCATGTACGACAGACAGTCCGTCAGCGGATAGATGATCTTGAACGCCTCCTCCTCCGACAGAATCGCGCGCCCGCAGATGTTCGTGTACAGCTCGCCGCCGCGCAGCAGCTCCATCACGATGTACATTTCCTGCGCGTTAGAGCAACGAGGGGTAACTACGTTCGACGTCTCAAACGTCTCCATCAGCGTTACGATGTTCTTGTGCTGCACCAGCGACAGAATCGCGATCTCCGTCTGAATCAAACTCGCCTCCTTCTACGCCTCACACGCGCCTCACTCGCCCACCTCCGTCAGCTTCGTCTTGTTGATCACCTTCACCGCGAAGTCCTTCCCCGTCTTCTTCTCCACACACTACCCCTCACACCCCCACTTTTCACATACTCGATACACATTCGCGAAACGCCCTTCGCCAATGCGCTCACGAATGTCGTAGTAGTCCTCGATGCGCCGCACGCCCGACACGTCCGTGATCGCTTTGATCCACTGCGTCTGCTCCGCCTCCGTCGTGCAGAAAAACTCCTTGTCGTATGCCGCGGGGAACTGGATGCGGAAGCCGAAATACTTCGGATTCTTGGAGTCGCTGGGTTCTCTTCACGTCACTCGACACACCGACACCCACTTGCGCACCACCGCCTTCTCCAGGAAGTACACGTTGGAGGGGTTCTCGGCGTCCGGCGTGTTGAACACGAAGAGGAAGTTGTTGTGCACGCGCGCGAAGCAGTGCGACATCGTGTTGAAGCGCGAGGTCTCGTACAACTCGCCGGAGTACTCCTTCACCTCCGCCTACACATAATCGGCCCGATTTGTGGAGTACGTTGATACCCGGGATTTCCATCCTCGCGTCCACCACCGTCTTCTCGAACTGGTGGCCACACGCAGAACAGTACCGCATCGCCACCACACGATGACACTCCGTGCACTGGAGGCGTCGGATTCCGTCGTTGGTGTCCTTGTCGACGGGCTTCAGCTCGCCCTGGCACATGCAGCAGAAGCGGACCTCCTTGTGGCAGTAGTTGCACGTGATGCACCAATACGCGCGCGCGTAACCCAACCACTTCTCGGGGTGACCCAACTTGGCGATGGAACGGTCGTTGCGCGTCTTGTAGACTTCGGGGTCGACGCTGTCGAAAGGAATCGTGTTGTAGCTGTCCACGGGCGGCAGAGAGAGCGAGGTCTGTGACTGCGAGAAGTAGATGGGGGATGATGCTGTCGTCGGAGGCGTCACTCCCGTCGGATTCGCGTACACCATGATGGTCTATCCATGAAATGGGAGCAAATGAACGGAACGCGGAAGTACTCGCGAAGATGAGGCTGCTCGCGCAGAAAGACGGAGAAGTCGTGGAAATTGATGCACTCATCGTCCTAACTGTGAGAGAGACAACAAGACGCATGCGTCTCCCTCGTTGGTGCTGAAGTAGGCTTGGATCAAGATGGAAATACCCTCCTGGATCGCGCCGACGGGCTTCACATCACTCAACATTCAAATGCGTACCAGCTCGTTCATCTGGTTGCCGTATCGCAACACCCATTCTAGACTTCACGAATACTTATAAAAATAACTCTGCGCTTCTCCGTTTCGCTTCTCCGCCTTCTTCATAATAACAAAGAAGACAGAGGGAGGCAAATGCTGCATGATCGACTGGAATTCCTCATACTGCACGTTCTTGTGACTACTACTAACACAAAAACGACGCAACACACTTGTTCAGTCGAAAGAAATTAAAGATGAACTCGTCCAGCTCCGTTTCGTCCCCATACATACACTTCTGGATTCCCTTCAAAAACTCTGGCCAGAAGATCTTCTCGTCGTGGTCCACGTCGAACAGCACGAACAGTCGCTCTATCCCGTCATCACGCTCAAAGGCAACTACCCGCCAAGAGTCCGGGGAGATTGAAAAAGTGAAGGAAATCCTCTTTCAGAATATATCCATCACCGCTTCGATTCTGCGCTAGCGCCTAGAAATGAAAGGGGAGACCAGAGCACGACGTTAAACACCATTTTCAGTGTTTTCAAGTCCGACTCGTTCACTATTCCTCACGAGGAAGCAGAATGACCGACATGGCATATTGGGGTCAGATTTCGACGACGAACAAGTAGCACCCATGGTCTCCTTTCTTATTCAGCAATGGACGTTTATGAATAGACGAAAGGAGGTATTACTGATTGCCCGTGACAGACAAAAATCGGGTCGAATTGGGGGCACACAAACAAACAACTGTAAGATACAACCACGTCCTTCTCCATGCCTTCCAACTCCTCTCCCTCGTTCGGGGACGCGGGGTGATTCGATATCGTTGCTTCGAGAGAGAGAGAAATGCTCCCATTACGCAAGCCGTCGATCAAGTACTTCTTTCTCTTCTCCTTGTCCGGCTTGAACAGAAACTACAGGTAACGGAAGGACAACACAATCAACCTCCTTCGGCTCCGCAGAGACGAACATGCCGTGGACCTCCTCCTTGTCTCGCTTCAAGTAGCACTCCATGTTCGGCTCAATGAACATGTCGTTCACCAGCAGGCGGTTTCCGGGAAGGACGACGACGATGTTGGCAGTGACTAGAGTGAACACCAGGAACAGGCCATACGCATGTTCGTCTTTCTCAGCAGTGTGATACAGTTCTCGACCATGTACCGCACATCCTCGACAATCTCATCCTCCGGCAATTCGACCGTGAGCGTTTTGTCGTCCTCTACTCGTTACGAAATGAATGTTAAAGCGACTGCTTAATCCGTTATCCTCGTGACCGCCAAGAATGCGGTGCTTTCGATCTTATCGTCACGAAACGAATGGAAGAATACATATCCCCTCCGTCGCTGTTCGTTTTGATGCCTGCGTCCGCTCCTCCATGATCTTCTTCTTCAGCTGCGCCACCTCGTTCTACGCGTTAACGGCGACATCCAGGGAAACTTCAAAGAACTTCTCCAGCCTCAATTCCTCAAACTTTGCCAGCTTTGTCGCGGAGTCCAAACGCATCTGATGCTCCGTCTTTATCAACAGGAGGTTGTCGTCCCTCTGCTTCTTCAAAATATCAATCGCGCTCTCCAAATCCCTCTCGTCTGGACATCACGCGCATACCGATACACAAACCACCACTCACTGGCTGCTCCTCCGCTTCCTCCTTCACCACTTCCTTTCTTTTCCTCTTCGCCAGGGACACATCCTCCTCTTCCGAATAGTCCTCCGTGTTCTGTTGCCTTCGTACTCCGCGAGGGGCCATGCCGCAGTCTACATAGGGATGAGAAAAGAAACGACCATGAGTCGCCATTCCTCCGGTTTGACAGAATCGGTGTTCCAGAGGAGCAAGAATGACTGAAACAGAGTTTCCACATACCTATGCAATCTGAAACGCAATTCTGCTCTTCTCGCGAGTGCATGGAGTCACCGCGGTTATTCGGTTGTTTTGACCCACGGATCCTGGGGAGGATTCAAATGCAAGGGTCCCACAGAAACAGGATGATGGGAACAAACAAGACTAGTACTCCTCACCCAACTTCATGTTCTTCTCAATCGTGCCCCACTCGTTGTAGAAGGCGTTGGCGATCTTCACGCCCGTCTCGATGTCCTTTCCACCGCACATCTCTCTGATACTGTGCATGGCCAGCTGAGGAATGCCCAGATCGGCCGTCAGAATGCCGAGCTGCGTGCTGATTCTAGGACCCACCGTCGACCCCTCTCTCATATCCTGCTTCTTCACGCTCGACTGCAGATCGAGATGATTCTTCTTGCAAATCAGACGCATCACGGCGGCCGAAGGAGCAGAGGTAGCCATGTTCTGCGACGCCGCGAACGACATCACAACGCCCTTGTTCAGAATGCACCGGTGATTCGCCTCCGTCTTGTCGCTGTACTCGGGGTTGTACGCGTGCGACACGTCGTACGACAGCAGGAACGACTTGCGGATGGCCTGGCTGGACAGCGCCTCTCCCGACAGCTGGTTGATGATGCAGCGCAGCGACGTGCTTTCTGCTCCCGCCAGCGACGCCGAACCGATTTCCTCGTGGTCGAAGAGGGCGAGGACGCTACGATGAGAGAGGGGCGACATCATTACCGGACGATGTGGTCGTCGTTGGCCTTCTGGAGCGACTGCAGGAAGCCGTTCAGACCGCAGTACGTCATCGACAGATTGTCGATCTTTCCGCTGAAGATGAACTCGTCGTGGATTCCACCGATCGTGGCAGGCTAGACGTGACAAGAGAGGAGAGAAAGCACCGTCATGTCGTACAGGTAGCAATCCATGTCCAGCACCGACTTGGGCTCCACACCGGCGTTGTTGCAAATCAAATCGATCAGCTCCTTCGGATGGCGCGCGTAAATGTCGTTGTCCTCCTTTTCCTCCTCCTTTTCCTCCTTCTCTTCCGCAGCGGACATACCGAAGATGGGAAGAAGCTGCGTCTCCTTGTTGAACTCCACCTTGTTGCCGCCGCGCTCCTTTTCGTCGGAAAGGTGAATGGCGAGAGAGGGAATGAAGCACAGACTCTTGTGGACGTCGAACACCTGCGTGTTGATGTGACCGTCCTTTTCAAACTAGAAGTGACACAGAAACGCAGAAGCGCACGATCAGACGACCCGCCACACCAAGATCGCGGTCGGCCCACGTGTAAAACTTGCCACCTCCGTACGTCTCGACACCGAGCATCATGTGGCCCTTTGACTCCTGCTTGGAGATGGGCTTCAGCTTCAGGGACGGAGAATCCGTGTGAGCAGCCACGATGGCGAATCCGTCTCCCTTCTTGTAGTGCTCGCCGACAGCGAACGCGAAGAGTGAGGTTTCATTACGCGTGAAGAAGTAGCGTCCGTTTGGCTTCACCACTCCCTCCCAGTTCTCCTTCTCGCTGATACGCGTGAAACCGGCAGCAGTCAACTGCTTCACGCACTCGCGCACCACGTGGAACTGGGTCGGCGTCTTTCTCAGGAACTGTACAAATCCTTCAGCGGCAGACATTACACTTCAATAATCAATGAACTGAAGAATGGAAGCCGAAAGCGGCGTTTTGGCGTTTGGATGCCGCGTGGCTGAATGATCGTGATAACGTGGGGAGGAGTGTATCGAGACAAACAACAGCAACTAGTGCAAGTTCTTGACGGTGCTCGAGGAATAGTGAAATCGCCACACTACACATGACTCCCCTTTATGGACGGTACCGTATTCATGATTTGCAAGCTCGCTCTTCATGATCTCGCTCAGCTTGTTACAAATCTTCAGCGCCGTTTCAGAACGACCAATACTCACCTTCTGCACCCCCATCTTCAGCGCAAAGGACGATTTCCTCACCGTCTGCTGAGAGAAGACGTCCACGCCGCCAATCGAGGAAACGCACAGGGAATGCACTCCCGTCCTCTCGTCGCACTCCAGATACACGTCGACGCAGTCATCCAGCCGAATATCGAACAGCGACAATACATGATCGTCCATGCGCTGCAGAAGAAGCATCCGGTTCCGCGTGACCACCAAAAACGCCACGCCTACCTCGTACACGGACAGACAGTCCTCGCCCTGGTACACGCCGCCACGCACCGTGCTCAGCAACTCACACCCTCTGCAGTACACCTCGTCGAACGGCTACGACTCAAACACACGCCAAAACACTACCAACACAACGCCGCGAATCGACACGTTGGGCGCCTTGCAGCGCTCAAACCGTCGCGGCTCCGTCTCCACGGACTGGCGGAACTGATCGAGGTGGTGGAGGCAGTACCCGAGCGGGCGCAGCGGGTTCAGACGCGACAGCCAAATCATGCCGCGGTGGAGCGACGTGCCCACTCCCAGCATGAACCAATTCCGGGACTTCTTGTGGATCGGCAAAAATGGGGAGTAATTCGTCACATACCCCCAACGCCAGTACCTCCTCAGCACGCGTCGACCCATCTGCATGGCCTTGTAGCCCAGACTCAGACAGCTCATCGCCACGTCCACCTGCATCACCAGCAGGTTCGTCAGACAGCACTTCAGGAAGCTGCTCGTGCCCGCCACCACCATCGCGCTCCTCTTCACCACGTTGTACTCACCCGATGCGAGATACAGCGCGTTCACGAATGTCTTCAGGTCCTGGATGAAGAAGGCGATGCATCGCTGCGGCGCGGCGAGCCAGCGCGCGTACAGGAGGATGTTGTGGAGCTGGAAGAAGAAGGCGCGCAGATAAACCGACTTCAGCTTCGCCATCATCCCGTCCACCGTCTTCGCCTCCTCGTCGCGAATGCACACCGGCGGCAGCAGCACGTGACCGTCCTTCAGCGTGTAGTAGTCGTAGAAGGAGGAGCGGAAGGTCTCTCCGATGGCGAGCGAGATTGACAGCTGCAGCGCTGAGATGGTCACGCTCTTCAGGTACACGCGCTTCTCCTCGTTCAGGTCGTGCGGCGGCGCGGTGCTCTGCGAGCCCTCGTTCACCACCACGGGCGGGTTTCGTTCGTGGAGCTGCGCCAGCTGCAGACTCTCCACCCACGCGACGTACTCCGGCAGCGAGATGTGCTCCGCGTTGGGGATCGACAAGAATGAGTAGATGATGCGGTCGCGCCCGTCCGCGCCTCTCAGCTCCTTCACGAGACGGAGTATCTGCTTGAGAAGCGCGCTCTCCAACACCACACGAATCGGCTCCACGTGGAGCGACAGGTCCGTCACCACGCGACACTGCCCCAAATCCTCAATGTTCTGGTTCTCGGCGATGAAATGGAGGGAAAGCACGTCCTTGTCCTTCTCTCCCGCGAACCACAACACCGTACTGTACTGCGCGTTCAGCAGTTGGTTGTCCACCTGGAAGGAGTGCAGCGTGAACGAGATGTCTTGCTGCGACCCCAGCGCCGCGTTCAAAACAAGTTGCTGGGCCGACGCGCACGCGATATCGCACCCCGTCGTGTTGATCAGCGTCGCCTGGATGCCGAGAACGGAGATCGAGAAGCGACGCGTTCGCTTGGAGGCGACACGCGACGCCGCAGTCGCCCTCGCAAGCGGCTGGTCTGCTGTGGGAGACAGCGACGAGTTACCCTTGATGGAGATCAACAGCACGCTCTTCAGCTGCTCCATGTGCACCTCCAGCACGCACCGCGTTTTGTCCCTGTCGTGCGTGGCGATCTCGAACACCGCCTTGTAGCGCGACTGGTCGCACGGCACCACGGCGTGATACAGCATCGGGTTGCCCTCAGCGCCGGGCAGCAGACTCTGCCGCAGGTCGGAGTTGTAGAAGTAGAGAGACACGCTGTGCCTGGCCTGTTCATCCTCCCAGTAGAACCCTGACGTGTGAAAAGAGGGGATGTCCCACGCGTCGAAGAACGTCTTGTCGTCGCTCAACTGCTGCGCCAGAATGGTGAATACGCTGTGGTTCATTATCACCACGGGAAGGTTGGACGGGTTGTACGCCGAGTTGTTCACGACGAGGTTGACGCACCCGTCCGGCAAGTACTCCGTCGTCACTTGGAGGAAGCGACGCTCGTTCGTGCTGCGACTCTTGCAGTAGACCAGCTTCTCCTCCTTCACCGGCTTGGTCACGTGCTTGAAGCCAATCAGAATCGAGGACGTCGACCAGTCGTAGTCGTCGCTCATGCAGCGAATCTTGAATAACCGCGGGACGCCGTACACGAAGGGGAGCTCCTGCAAGGAGTGTGGGTCGCACGCGATGATGGAGTCGTACTTCTTGCACATCTGCTTCACCTCGATCTTCACGTCGCTGTTGTTGAGCAGGTGGTGCGCCTCGTTCACGACGATCATCAGCGAGTGGCGGAAGGGCGGCGGCGTCGCCACGGAGTGGATGCTCAGACTGTGCTCGAAGATGGGCTTCTCGGCGGAGGGCAAGAAGTCCGTCATGGTGACCATCTGCGACAAGCCCGTTGAGGTGAAGGATGCCATGTCGATCGGCGACGACCAGTTGGTTTCGGTTCCCTGGAATTGGATGGATTGTGTGTTGGTTAGCAGGAAGATGGTTTTCGTTTTGTCATTCAATTCATCACCTTCATTCAACTCACCACCACCTTCATTCAATTGATCACCTCCACTTCTCATTTCATCACCATCTCCACCTCTCAGCGCACCACCACACTTCGATCCAGACATAGCTGCGCCAACACCACTTACCGACGCTACGAAACTCGAGATGGCTTGAGAGGAGCCCTTCTCGTTGATGTACTGCGCGTGGAGCGAGGAGTCCATCGCCATCCACAGCGGAACGAACAAACACACCTCCAGACCGTGGTTCTCCCACTGCGTCTGACTCTGAATCACAAGAGGACGCTTCGACGCGTCATAGCACACGAAGGACGGGTGACTCAACGCAGCGTCCTGCACGCCCGTCTCGATCATCGCGGAAATGTCGCCACACAACTCCTGCAGCAGGACGGACGACTGACAGCTCATTCCCTCGGGGGAGATGGTCACTGAACGCTCCACGTCGATGTCGAACAGCGAGAAGCGCTTCGCGGGCTGGAGAACAGTCACCGACTGCTGGTACGACCGCGGCGACGACAGCTGGATCCTCAGCGGAACGGGAAGTTCGTTGATGAAGGTGATGGGAGACGAGAAATAGAGGGAATAACTGGAGTGGCCCTTCTTCTCGATGCTCCTACAATGAACACACGCTCTCAGTCCTACAGAATGAACGACAGGTCGTTCTTGCCCTCGCAGTACTCCTCCTCCTCCGCCTCGTCCACCTCGCGTACCCACTCCTGATGGCAGCTGTGGTACACGCCCTCCTCGTGCACGATCAGCGCCGAGTACGAGAAGCCCTTGGGACGCTTCTCCATCCGCGTGGCGAGGAGGGAGGCGCGCGTGCGGTCGCTGGAGCAAGCCAGCGGAATGACCTGGATCTCGAGCGAGTGGAGGGAGCACACGAAGGGAGGCAGGTGGCAGGTTGTGAAGGGCTCCACCGTTGCGGAGAAGAGAAGCACGTGCTGGAACCACACGCGGATGAAGAGCGGGATCATCACGTTGTTGACGACGCACGTGCCGCTCTGAATCGACATGCACAGCACGTCGTTCTTCATCTGGTACCGAATCGTCACACTCTGAGACTGAAGCGCCGAGAGCGTGGGATGGATGATGGGTGTTCCGTCGTGCGGGTAGTGGAGATAGATGTGTTCCAACGTGCTACGCGTCACGCCCACTCACCACACGCACTTCTCCAGCTCCAGTTCCGGCTCGATCGCCATGTTCACCTTCTCCTCCTTGCACTGCTCCACCATCAGCGAGCGCACGGGAATGCGAAGCGGGGCGTACGAGCCGAACGACGACGACAGCGTGAAGATCAAGGAGTTGTACTTCATCATGTGGAAACGAATGCCCTCGCGCTCCGCGGCGTCTCCGCTCAGCTCTTCGCGCAGCCCTGCCTTGTCCTCGCCCTCCACTCTACACCTCATGCGTCTCCTCCACGCGCACTTCAACGCAACGCCAGTGTCGTTATTCAGCTCCGTCACCACGGAGGAGTGGAGGTCGGAGCGTGTGTGGCGGTTGGCGCGAATCGCCTTCAGCAGCTCCATCGGCAGATTCACGTTCACCATCTCTGCGCGTTACTCCCCAGCACCACACTCACTCTTCACGCTCGCCTCCACCGCTAGCTCGTCTGGAGACATCACCAGCTCCCCCGATACTACACCTCACACGCCTCTCACACACGCACGCTCACAGTCGTCGAGGATCACCTGCAGAGGGTTGTTGTACATGTACTGCACGCCCAGCGTCAGCTGCGCCGAAATCCGGTCCTATTCTTAACCCGCCGAAAAAGGCGTACAGTGCCGTCCGCGCGCACCAACTCTACCAGCACGTTCTGCGCGTTGGCGAAGACGTACACCGAGCCGAACACGACGTACTTCAGAATCACCGCGGGGAAGTCCACGTTCACCACCAGCCGGCTGCTCGGCGTTTCATCCGCCTTTCCCTCCTTCTTGATGAACGAGAGACTGTTCAGCACCAGCACGAACTGGTTCAGCGCCTGCACGAAGGGCTCGATGGCGTTGCAGTTCACGACGATGGCGTTGTTGTGGTTCTTCTCCGATATCGCGAGGATGTCCACCTTCTCCACGCTGCTGCTCACGCTGATGCTGCGCGGTCCGTCGACGGGGTTGGCGTACACGACGCTGAGGGAGAGTTCCGAGTCGAAGATGGTGTAGTTGGTTTCGTCTGTGGATGAGAGAGTGTGTGTGGGAGCACAGGCGGTGGAGGCGTGGCTGAGCGAAAGAGAGAGGTTGAAGAGCTGGAGCGACGCCGACGTGCACGCGCGATCCCTCAGAACCAGCTGCGTGTGCGTGTTGAGCGTGAGCGTCATGATCTACGCTGAAAACAGATGAAGAGCTAAACCTCCTGAACCGCGGGCAGGCGAACGCCGACGGAAACCAGGCACTTCTCCGTGATGCAGTCGATTTGGTACTCGCTCAGCAAGTGCGTGTTGAGGCGAGAAGGAGAAGAAGTCGACGGCGTGGCGGGCTGGCGCTGAGGAGAGTAGGAGGAGAGACAGGCCGAAAGCACCTCCAGGAACACGTTGTTCACCTCCAGCGACATGCAGGACAGCATGACACTGATCTGATTGCCCTCCAGCGACAGCATGAAGAGAGGCTTCTCGCAGCTCCTACGCGGTGATGCACTGAGAGTGACGCAACCTCCGCTCGAGAACCGACACGCCGTCGCTCAGCGTGATGCTCAGGTCGCCGCAGCCCACATTCAGACAGAGCTGCGGCTGGAGAACCACGGAGCACTGGAGCTGCTCGCAGCGCAGGCACAGCGGCGGCGTCGCGATCGCGTCCGTGTTGTTCAGCCCCGCCTGAAGCATCTGAATGCCGAAGGAGAGTTTGGTGAAGGGCGGAAGCGACGAGGAGGTGGAGGAGGAGGACTGGGTGCCTCCTTCCAGGAACGGGTGCTTCTTCAGCTCCTTCACCGCCTCTACAGGTGACGCCGCCCACGAGCAACAACGCGTGACGGACTGGATGGAGGCGACGCACTCGCTCGCCACCGTCGTCACAAAGGGCCACAGCTCCAACTCGCCCTGCGTCACGACTCCGTCAACACACCCACACAGCACACCCTGCTCGTCTTGCTCGTACGCCACGTGGAGCGTAACGCCCACGTCCTTGCAGATGGAGTAGTCGATGTCCTGCTGACTGACCGTGACGAACAGCTGTCTGAGCGCCACGTCCACTTCGGGAACGCTCTGCGACTTCTCCAGCTTCTGCTGGAACGACAGCTCCATGTCCAGGATTCCCGCGGTGATCGTCTTCTATGGCATAAGAGCACGGCGGAATCCGCACCATGGGCGAGAAGATGTACGCGACAGTGCAGTCGTGGGTGTTGACGAAGAGAAGAGAGCGTTTGGGCGAGGACGCGACAGCGACGCTCGGTTCCTTCTTTCGCAGGAGAGAGTGCAATGAGTAGAGACTCAGTTCCTACGCGTCAGAAGGCGAGCAAGAAACGACGTTGAGAATGCTGGTCGCGACGTTCATCAGCGAATCGGGCTCGACGCTGACGGTCAGTAGATTCACGTCCACGTTGATCTCGTCCTTGTTGCGAATCTCCACGCGAACGAGATCCAGGTCCTCGTCCAGTCCGCTCATTTCGCTCGCCTCCTTGGAGAGAAGCACGTGGCTGCTCTCCTTGCCGCCGTACTCCAGCGACGCGTCGTTCACGCTCACCGACAGGACGCTGCTGTTCGGGGTCTTTCTGAAGCCCAGCGTGGACGTGAAGAAGAAGTGGAAGAGGAGTGATTGCTCGTCGCGCCGTCCCTTCACGAACAGCGCGCTGTTCAGCAGCTTGTACATCGACACCTCCACGCCCTCGCTCACCACCTGCACTTCGATGTCCTCGTATCCGTGTGTCTTGGGAGCAGCCACTTTCTCTTCAGGAGTTGAAGTGTGTTCAGGAGAGTCGGAGGTTTGTGGGCCTGTTGGAACGGGCGGGAGAGAGAGAATTCCCTCCTGGTTTTGGAATGGCTGGGTTCTCTCTTGATTCTGGATTGAGTGAATCCGTTCTGTGACTTGCAGTGATGGAATACCTTCATGATTCTGCAACGATGGAATTCCCTCCCGACTCTGAACTGACGCAACTCCCTCCCGACTCTGAACCAACCCAACTCCCTCCCGACTCTGCAACGGAATGCCCTCCGCAACGCGATACGCCGCATTCAGCGAGTTGGGAGACAGCAACGACGTGAGCGGGAACAGAGAAGACGGCTGCGCGGAACGAATGGTCGGAGAGGACGGCGCGACGGCGGGCGCGGAGCCCAAGAAGGGCGTGAAGATGTCCATGATCTTGTTCAGCAGCGACAGGCACAGAAACAGCGAGTCGTCCACCACCACGAACACCTTGCCCAGCGACCCACCCACGCGCAGCGTGCCCAGACGGTCCGCGTCGGGCAGGACGTAGGTGGTTTTGATGGCGACCGCCTTGGGCGAGTCGGAGACGTGGATCACGGACTGGCGCAGGTCGGAGTGGATGAGGTCGTTGTCGTGGTAGAACACGTTGGTGTAGAGCGGCGTCACGAGGAACTGGTCCAGCGTGAGGTCGAGGAAGCGCGCGGTGAGCGTATGCGAGGAGTCCAGCGTCATCTTGCCGAGGAGAACCGCGATGGCGTGCGTGTTCTACAACTCACCCACACAGCACGAGCTGACCTTGTCCTTCTTGTTCTCCGCCAGAATCACGCTCACGCCCTCCAGACTCACGCTCATGTCGATGGTGACCAGCTCGGGACGGATCGTGCAGTAGTACGGGTGGACGTTCACCAGACTGATCATCGGGAAGTCGATGGGGAGAATGTCGAACAGGGACCACTAGCCATCACCGCCGCACGCCGACGCTACGTTCAGGTTCATTCGCTTCTTCGCCGTGCTGTCCACCGAGTCCGTGTTGCCCGCGCTCAGCGAGTCCACGCTCTTGAAGTCCTCGCCGCCCTCGTCGCCGCCGATGCTCACGAAGCGGTCGTTCACGCGACTGCGCCGACTGGAGTGCTTGGAGCTGGACACGCTGAAGACACTGTTGCGTCGCATGTAGCTGCGCGTGCGGAAGGAGGACTGCAGCGAGCCGGCGTCGCTAAGCCAGTCCAGGCGGTGGGAGACGGAGGACGCGTCGTCGTGGACAGATTTGAAGTCGTCCGTGTCGTCGGAGAGCACGCTGTGCGAGTCGCAGACGGAGTGGAAGTCCGTGTCGTCCTCGGAGGCGATCGAGTGGAAGTCGCCGGAAGATCGCCGGGCGGAGGAGCTGGAGGAGAAGGAGGCGCGCTGCGAGGACTCCGACAAAACCCCTTCAGGCGAGGACGACTCCTTCTCGTCGTCCTTCTGGAGGTAGGAGTTGAATATGGAAACGATGTTGTTGTTGTAGTCCGGCTGCGAGCTGTTGAGAGACAGCGTCGACGTGCTGAAGAAGCCCGCTGTGGATACATCATTGAGCTGTCTCACCACGTCCTTCTCGTAGTCCAGCTTCGACTGCGCTGACAGAGCGTGGATGAGCCCGCAGATCCGCTCCAGCGCCAAGTAGTCCAGCGTGACGTTGATGTGCGAGACTTGGAGCGTGGCGGACACGTGGATGGTTTCGGTGATCACCTCGTTCTCGCGGAGGAGCGGGAAGGAGAGGATCAGCGTCATGTTGGTGTCGTGCAGCACCTTCAGCTTGTGCGCGTTCACGTAGCGCGAGTCTGTGTACAGGTCCATCAAATCACACACGACGATCTGAAGGCTGGACACGTCGCAGCTCACCAGAATGTGGTCGCGAAGGTCCTCCTGCATCGCGTCCTCCTCCAGCCCGTGCAGCAGGCTGAACCGCGACGTGGAGTAGTTGTTCAACACCAGAAGGTCCTTCTCCTTCTCGCTCAGCTCCCGCTTCATTCCGTTGTCTACGCCTCAGTGCGTCGCGTCGCCCTCACCTTGGAAGCGGATCTCCGGAATCGACACCACGCACATCGTCGTGTCGAGATCGCTCACATCCGCGGGGATGTAGAAGTGGAGATTGGATATGGTGAGCGAGGGGTGGACCGTGTACAGGTATGTCATGATGATGAACAACTGCGGCACGCTCTTGCCGGAATGACTACGACTCAGCGAAGACGGCGAAGACGACTGTTCTTTGGGGGGAAGCACGATGTCCTGGGGAGGCTCGAAGAAGGTGACGATGCGAAGAATCGAGGACAGGTTGACGAAAACGTCCAGATTGTTGACATTCCCGAAGATCATCAGGTTCTGCCCGTACTTCAGCTTCAGCTGGATCATGTCGCGTTTGTCCATGTACAGGTGCGAGTCGTCTAACCGTCAGCCACGCGGCAAGCACGCACTGGAGTAGTACTCGTCGTTGCGCTTGATCAGGTACTTCAGCTGGTTTCGGTTGGACGAGTAGTCCTTCAGCGCGAGGTTGTTGATGCCGCAACTCACCTCCCACCAGCCATAGCCCGTCTGCAGGCTGAAGGAGAGGTTGTTGAGGAAGAGGCAGCAGAGGATCTTGTCGTTGAGGCGCGTGGACGGCGCGTTGGAGAAGGAGTCGGCGATCAGGCGGAACTTCACCTCCGTGATGGACACGCGGATCATCGTCTTGACGTAGTTGGAGGGCAGGGTGTCCAGGTTGAGCACATCGATCGACGTGGGAGTGAAGGAACGCAGCGGCGTGTTGTGAAAGGATATTGAAGCGCCGGGTCAGGCGGCGGCTCGTCCGCTGTGGAACCCGTGACGAAGGACCAGACGCGATCGCGCAACGACGGCGGCTACGACTCACTTCACGACTTCGCCTCTACAGGAACGACTTCGGCGCGCTTCGCCTCCACGTACGAGCGCCAGATCAGGATGGTGTTGGTGGGTAGTACGTTCTCGCAGCGAATCAGCTCCTGCGTCTCCTCCTTCTTCATCTTCTCACCTCGCTCGTCCGCGTCCAGCTTCTTCGCGTACAGGCGGCGGTACGCCTCGCCGCAGCGCCAGATCTCCGTCATGTGGTCGCGGTTGTAGGAGCACTTCATCTTGCGGATGTTCTTCACGATGCAGCGAATGCCGTACTTCCACATCAGACGCGGCGAAGCCCGCAAGCCGCTTTCGTCCACGCGCGCCTCGTCCATCACCTCCTTCCGAATCGGGGAGTAGTTGTCGCGGTTGCCCGTGCGCGTGAAGAAGGCGTTGGTCTGGAGAAGGTACACGTACTGCGTGTGCGACAACGAGAACTCCACGTGCGGGATCTGAATGAAAATGGACTGGTCGGGGTTGTGTCTAGACGGTCACGCACACAACGTACGCGCACAGGTCGTAGTTCTTCTTGATCGTGGCGATGTACACCAGCAGGTCGGGGATGTTGATCAGATTCACGTTTCCCTCGTCGGGGAGCTTCGCGATGTCCAGCATCTCCAGGAGGGAGTAGTGCTCCCAGTTGCGCGCTAGGCTAAGAGGGGGAGAGAGGAGCTACCGAGCGTGTTGTTGAAGTACATGCGCGCGTTCTTGACGGCCAGCTGCTTGTAGGTCTTGTGCTCGTCCAGTAGAGGGTCCGAGAGGGTCTACGGTGAAATGGGTGAGCGGCCAGATACGCTGAAGGTGAGGGAGTCGATGATCACGCCGAAGGCGAAGAAGGGCGTGTTGGGGAGATGATCCTCGTAACGAAGGTGGATCTGGGTCTTAGAGAGCGGAAGCACGCGTACTCCGTTCAGTGTAATCTCGAGGTTCTTGACAATGTTCCGCAGCAGCATGCTCAAGTAGCCGCCCTCATCATCACCGCCCTCCTCCTTCGTGAGAAGCGCCTTCTGCAACTGACGACGCACTTCGACCACCGAAATCTCGGACAGCTTCGCATTCTGAGAGTCACGCGAAAACGACAACCGTACATAATAGTTGCGTATCGAGTAATCGATGGAGTAGTCGTCGATCGGCTCCACAACGAGGCACAAATCCTCCGCCTAGGGGAACAACCGAAACGCAGCGACATACGATGAGTTTCAGAGGATCGCTGTAAAAGATGGAGGATGTCGTAATCTTCACGTCCAGCGACCGAACGACGCCGCGGATCAAGCCGATCGGGACAGAAAGACTGTCCAAAATGTTCTTCTTGACTTCCAAGTTGAAATAGCGGATCCGTCCTAACCCATAATACCATTTCAACGCAGAGGCAACCGTTGTAGAGATCGGTCTGTATGTTGTCTTTGGTCAAACACTTTTCCTCGAACACTTTACTCAGCGTGCTGCTGAGTAGGGAGGAAATGTTTCCCTCTAACATGGTCTCTGTGGCGAGAACGGGCGCTCGAAAGAATGGACGAAATAGCCCTATTTTCCGGAATTCCGAAAGCGTACGGTTTCCATTCGTTCCTGAGCGCATCTTAAGTCCTTGAACTGCGGATCGTCTTCCCGTCCTTTCCCAAGTCCGTTCCGCGAGTACTGGAAAGACCATCCAGTTCTCATAATTGTACTCATGTTCGGGAGACGAGCTACAGTAGTGGCGATAACCAAGTATCTGGATGCCTACCAGCAGAATGAATCTCTCCCTCCGTTGGGATCGAGTGTGGATCGTCACGCGTAGAAAGCTCTTTAAGAATCTCTCGTCGACATTTCTGAAGGCGGTGCGAAAGATTGAGCCCGAAGTTGTCGCGAAACTGGAAGAAGGCAACAAGGAAGACCATTCCAGGCACGAGGACTACGTGCTGTCCTTTATCGAGGATCCTCTGAAGACGCAGGTTTGTTCCTACCTGTTTGCCTCGGTCGTCTCCATTACCTCTAGCAATCGCGGTCTTTACAATGCGAATACGATTCGAGAATTAAGCAAATTATTCGACAAGAACGTTTTTGATTCGCTCATGGAGTCCTTGGTGAAGGTGGTGAAACGGATCTACGTGCAGCCGAACAGCATCATTTTCGACGTAAAGAGCGAATCCTCTGCCAAATGGGCAGGCATTCTTCTCATTCGACATGGAGAGGTGGGAGCGTCACGTTCCGCTTATCCAGTAGGCCTACTACGTCGAGAATGACGTGCACAAAAACCTCGAGTTCCTCGACTGCATTGACATGCTCGGAGTCACCGATCATGCCTACGTGAACGAAACGGAACTGAGTGTGGAGAAGATTGAGGGTAGCACTCCCTACCCACTGTTCACGGATAGTCGTCAGTCGATCCGCGTGTCTGGTAAGCGTGCTCACCATGGTTCAGTTGATCGACGCGATTCAGTGAGTCCGGTTGTGTGCAGTTAGACGTAGTGCGCTCAACACGTCCAAAGAGAGCATCGACAACGCGATGGCCTATCTGCTTGCGCGCAGCGCGCGTATTGAGCGCGAGAGACAGAAGCGGATCGAGGAGGAAGAGCTGAAGAGACAAGAAGAACTGCGCCGCCAGTTATCGTGCCGATTGTGCGTCAATCTCAGTGCATAGAGAGTGGAAGGAGTACTTGAAGGCGGGCGATATTCCGAACGTGTCGCGCTACGTGAACGGCGGCTTCGACATCAACTGCGACATAGGAGCGGTGCGCGACAAGCCGCTGATGCTCGCGATGTACTCCAAGAGCCAGGAGCTGCTGAAGTACCTGTGCGACAACGGCGCCGACGTGAACGCGCAGAACGACAACGGCCTGACGGCGCTGCACATCACGGCGCAGATCGGGTGGAAGGAGGGCATTGAGCAGCTGATCGCGCGAGGCGCCAGAATGGTGGCGGACAAGATGGGCAACTTCCCGACGCACGTGGCTGCAAGGCAGGACAATAAGGAGATTCTCCTTCTCTTCGTCAAGATGAAGAACGACGGCGTCTTCGTAGGGTTGGCGTGGGTCGGTGAGGGGTAGGGAATCGACTGGTACGTGAAGAACGCGAATGGAGAGTCGGTGATTGACTGCTGCTCGGATTACGCGATGAAGAAGATCCTGGTGCCGAAGGGAGTTGCCGGTTATATCATATCTCGTTGGTGTGTTTGTGGCAGAGTTGTTGTGTTGAGGTGAAAAGGTATAAGTCGCACAACGGTGGGTTTCATTAATCTCACACTTCCAACAAACAGACCACTTCAGCTTGTGAACCAGATGCTTGATTTGAGCGATGGAGCCGCCAGGGTTCAGGTGCTTCGGACAGGCATGCGTGCAGTTCATGATACCATGACAGCGATACAGCCTGTAGGTGTCGTCCAAGTCGCGAATGCGCTCCTCCGTGATCTCGTCGCGGGAGTCCACGATCCACCGATAGGCTTGCTGCAGCACTACGTGTCACTCCGCACTCTCGCGTACCCATCGGTCCGAGGTACTTGTCGGGATTCCACCAGTAGGACGGACAGGACGTCGTGCAGCAGTTGCAGAGGATGCACTCGTACAGACCGTCGAGTCTCGCTCGCTCTTCCGGACTCTGGAGGTTCTCGCACAGATATGTGTTGCTCTCGTGGTCCTTCGTCCGGTGGAGCCAGGGCTTGATGTTGGCGTACTGCTCGTATGTGTTCGTCTGGTCTAGGATGAAGGAAAGCGACTGCTCCCACCGATCACGAGATCCTTGATGACGAACATGTGGGGAAGAGGGCGAAGAACCACCGTCTTCGAGTCCCTTTTCAGCGGCGTGAGGCAGGCGAGTCCGTTTTCACCGTCGATGTTCATGGAGCAGGACCCGCAAATCCCTTCGCGACATGATCTACGTGACACATCAGAAACAGAGCGTACCGTCGGAATGTGAACGTCGGGTCGATGGTGTTTTTGATGAAGAAGAGACCGTCCAGAACCATTCCGCCGCATCTACCATTCATGCCTCGCGTCGGTGTTACTGGGATAAATCGATCGCGTATCGCTCCATGTGCGGTTTTATGTCCTTGTCGGGGTTGAAACGGAACACCTCGAAGAGCTTGTAATGATGCGAAGTGTCTTGCGTGAGTTTCCCGAAGGATCGCAGAACGGGAGAGGACTCCTTGGTGAAGGATTGGAGGGTTTTGGAAAGCATTCTTTGACAAGCGCCATTTTGACAAGATGGTGCTCCTTTGTCTTTTCGAGTCACAGCAAAACCTCCCTTCTCTTCAAGCAAGTGAAATTGACCTCCACACAAGTACAATCACACACCACACCAACAGAACGCCTTTCCAACCAAACAACGCGTCTTTCAAGATAATAATCCATAGAAACCATGAGAAACAAGCTTAGTAGGTCTGAGCGTCCTTGTTCTTCTTCTCACCAATCTCAAGGGTCTTGCATCTCTTAAGAGGTCTCTGAGCCTTGGTCTTGCACTCCTTGCACTCAAGACGGAGCACCAACTTCTTGGTCTGCTTCGCCTACACGTCACGCTGCGCACCACGCAAATCACCTTCTTGTGGAAAATAGGCTTGGTCTGACCACCGAAACCCTTCTGCTTGGCATCGTATCGTCTCTTACCTAGCCATCACGAGCACACAACCGAAAACTCACCCTGAGGTCTGATAGACGCCTTACCAGCCTTGTACTGGGTTACCTTATGCTCAGTATGCTTATTGCACTTCTTGCAGTAAGTGTTCTCAGTCTTGGGGACATGCACCTAAACGCGGTAAATGTCACGCTCTTTCTCCCACGCGCCCATTCCGTTCTTTCTAAGATAAAACAACGTACCATTTCCACTTAAATTATCTCTTGAAAGGGATATGTGAACGCTTCCACCATAGGACAAAGGAAGGAACGTCCAGTGATCCATTCGGCTTCGTTATCATACTCGCGGAATGACACCGACCACTGAACGGACGCTCGGGCGTTTCGCCCGCTCCTTAATCGTAGGGGTACATTTCAGCCCGAGTCTTATTCCAAGCATTTCGTCTCACAGTCGCTACTGCTGGGCATCCTTTTGTCTCGACTACAGTAGTTTAAGGGCATCACCTCTTTTATCTGGACTAAACATGGTATGTGCTCTAGTTCCGTCTCCGTGCCTCGCGGGCAAATTGGAGTCCCACCTTGTGCGTATGAGTCTCATTCCGTTTGTAGGGTAAGAGAACTAAGAAGGTCGGTATTTGCGGAAAGTACGGAACGAGATACGGTTCCTCTCTCCGTAAGATTGTGAAGAAGATTGAGGTGAGCCAGCACAGCACGTTGTCCGCTTCGCACCGCTCTCATTTTTAGCTACACCTGCGCTTTCTGCGGCAAGAACACCGTGAAGAGATCCTGCACCGGTATTTGGAACTGCAAGAAGTGCGGAAAGGTGGTCGCTGGAGGTGCCTTCACCGTGTCTACTCCTGTTGCCATGACCGTGAGATCCTCTATTCAGAGACTTCGTCGCAGCAAGACCGAGGCTTAAGTGGATAGTGGATAGGAAGCCCTTTTCCGCTCTTTGTGAGAACAAACACGCCACTCTATCTTTGCCGCCTTCAGGATGTGCTTCTTGAAGAAGCCCACGGCGGGAAGAATACTAATCAGGGCCTTCACCAGGAGGATGGTGAAGCGCTGCTGCGGATCCTCCATGTCGAGCGACACCTTGTCCGTGGAGTGAATATCTACGCGTCAGACCTCGATCACACGTCCACAGATGGACTGATAGGCAAACACGACAGTCAGCATCAGGCCTACGAGATTCGTCGTCACGTCGTACAGCAGGAGCATCACCATGACCACGCGCTCTACGGATAACGAATCCGTCGCATTCCAACGCGTCGTCGTCTCCGCCTTGAAGCACAGGAAGAGACGGAGGAGACAGCCCATGGTGTACGCCACGAAGGAACATGTCGAGGCAATTGTCCAGGGAGTGATCTACACGGAACGGAGGACAGTCTCGCAGCACCTTTGTGTGGAACACGCCGACTACGCCCAGGAACAGCACAATGCAACGCAGAGCGAATATAAACAGACCGCACTCTATACCTAAGTGCAACGCAATGACAGCCACTGGAAATCCACGCCGATTCGCCTCCCTTCCACGCCTGCGCGTGATCCTCGCCAACCATCGTTACGTTGTATTTGTCGCTTTCGTATCGGAGCTGGAACGACGTAGCCACCTGAATGATGGACAGAACGAAGAAGAGGATCAGCAACACACCACGTCGCTTTCTCGTGGGCTTCAGCATCTGCTCTATCGAATCTAAATTGTTCTCCATGCTCAATTCGCTGTCTTGCAACACGGACTGTGTCGGATTCTGAATCGCATCGCCAGGACGTTTCCGAACAAACACGGGAAAACTTGAGATCCGCGCCGACGAGGGATTTCATCTCCTTGGCTAGCAGGCTGTTGATGTCCTCCTTCACCTGTCTGCAGTTCTTGACGCCGTCCATCACCGGCACCTCGTACCACTTCTTGTCGTCCGTATCGTACTCAAACCGCTTGGGGCCGCTACGAGTGACACGCACGCTTCTCGCTCCACCTGACGGGAGAGGACCACCAGATCTGCTTGTTCGGCTGCTGCTTGTTAATGACGTACGAGCCCTTGGCGCCGAGACTGATGGTCAGCACGCCATTCTACGCCGTCATCCGATTTCGATTGCGGAACGGAAGTGTTGTAGTCCAGCGCGTCCACGTCGTCGTCGATCCCGTCGAGCGCATCCTCAATCTGGTTCAGCTCTTTGTTTACGAGTGTGTTATATTCGGCGTCGGTTCCGCGAAACGTTCTATGAGTGGTACGCAGCCAGCACCGACCCACCCGAAGAATCGCTGCGAAGACAACCTTATCAATGTGTTCGATGAGGAAGAGAGAACCGGTCTCAAAACGCGATGTACTACTTGCATAGGGTCCTTGTCAAATGAATACTAAGGAAACAGGAGAAGGGAGTTTCGCTGAGAACAAACAGCCGAGAAACACCGCTCACTCAATAGCTCTCAGTGTACATACCATCCTTGAAGAAGTGGAAGGTAGGCTTCATTCCGTCCACGTATTCGCAGATGACAATCATCTCCTGGAGGTGAGTCAGACCGGAAGCGTCCTTTCCAGCAGCCTCAGCCTTAGCCTTCATCTCGTCGCACTTCTCGGCCTATTTATAACGATACAAACGAGGAACCCACCATAGCGTCGTAATCGCAAGTACCGTGGTAGTAATCGTAGTCCTTGAAGTTCTTGAGGATGGTCTTGATGTACTCGTTCATCTCGTTGACGAAGGCCTCTTCTCTGGAAGGGTTGGTCTCCTTGAGAAGCATGCGGACCTGCTTCACGTACTTCTTCATCATGGCAGTGAAGGTCTTCTTATCCAGAGCAGTATCGTCGGCGTACTGCATCAGGCTAGTCGTGAGCCACGAGAAACGACGCGTACTTGTGATTCTGAACCACATCGAGGATCTTCTCGAGTTCGGGATCCTCAGCGTCTTCCTTGGGAACCATCTTTGCCTCGACAGAGTACCTAATCCGTCATGCGCGGCGATTCAAACCCATACAGCAGATCGGTTTCGGTGTGGTCGAAAGAGTCGGAGACGAGTTCGCAGCAACCAAAGTAATCAAAGAAAACCTTCATGGTGATTCAATAGGATCAGGATAAAGAAATACTGATGAATGGACCAGAAATGTCATTCGAAATTAGGGTCGTTTTCTGACATTCTGCACGATGGAGGTACCCTCTTTGCTACGCCAAGCGAGGAAGCGACGATGCAACAAACACCACAGGAAAAGAAGGATGACAGCGTACTGGAGATCGGTTTCACCTCCGGCTTCTTCACGCTGTCCACGGGCTTCGGCGAAAACGAAAACGAGATCGGAGTAGAGATAAAGGGCTGTGGCTCCTTCTCCTCCGTTTTCGCTTCCTCTTTGGTTTCTTCCGGCTTTGGCTTCACGGGCCTCTTCTCCGGAATGTACATGGGCTCGTCCATGGACAGATTCACGCCTCTACACATCAGGGCGCACAATCAACCCCACTTGTACGAGCCGCCGAAGGGGTTGTACATATCGAAGGCGTCCTTCTCATCCTCGTCCTCCTCGTCCTCGTCCTTCTTCGCCACCACTTTCTTTGGCTTCCCCTTCTTCTTCTCCTCCCTGCTGGACTTCATCACCGCCTTCTCGTACTCCGCCTCTCTCTTCTTGACGTCCTCCTCGCTCACCTTCGTCACGGACACGGTCTTCCAGCTGCCGAACTACTCCATCATCCCTCTCTCCCTTCCCCACCAAATCCTCTTCGGTCAGCTTGGAGTCGTAGTCGAAGTTGTATTTCACTGGCTTCCCGTTGGCGTCGAGAGGCGGCTGCACGGGAGCTGGCTCTTGCTGCAAGGGCGGTGGGGGAGGAATGTTCCCCGTTCGTTTATCATAGACGATGGGTTGATTCAAAGGGGGTGGGGGAGGAATGTTTCCTGTTCGTTCGTCGTACACCACAGGCTGATTCAAGGGTGGAGGAGGAGGGATATTGCCTGCTTTCTCGTCGTACACCACAGGCTGATTCTCCTCAAACTGGGCCCTCCACTGCTGCACACTTGGTACTGTATCGTAGGTGATACGAATGGGCGGTGCATCGTCGAAGAGGAAGGCTTTCTTCTTTGTCGTCACCTTTCTTCCGCCAAGTGCTTCCAGTGTTCTTGTGTCCTTGATTTCGTTATTGTTCAGCATCAAATTCCTCGCTTCCTACAGCGTTACACGAAAGCACAGCCTCTCACATCTTCCGCCTGTTTCACGATTCGATCGACTTCCTTTTCCTGTGCAGCCGCTCTTTCCTTTGCCACCTTCTGCCTTGACAAGTATCGGTCCACATTCTTCTGATGTTGCTCCGATGACTCATGGCGCTGTCGGTTCTACGCATAACGCAGCCATATCATGAAGATACGATCTTGTTATCCACACACCAGTAATTGCAGTACTTACAGTAGTATCGCGGTAAGGAGGTCCATCGTGCTGACATTCTGCAGTGAAAATCGGCAGCTTTCGCTCCAGTTGCGCTAGTGGAGGAAGTGAATGAAGCAGTTTAATGAAACAAGTAAATGAAACACGTGATTGAAACACGTGGTTGAAACAAGTAAGTGAGGCAAGTCAGCAAAACAAGTCATCAAAACAATCAACTGAGCAAAACAAACAAACCAACACAGGAAAATTACTGATGACTACGGCTCAGGTGCGTCACGATCTCTTGGATGTTGCTCTCGATGTAGTCCAGGCGACGCATCAAGTCATCCCTCTTCAGCGAAATCGCCTTCGCCAAAGGCATCGCAGACACAACGCCGTACTTGTCCAAATAGGTCAGGTCGTCGAACGGACTCTCCAAGTTCAGAATCGTTCCGCCATCGTAGCGCACCTGGATGGCTCCCGTACTCAGCATGCAGATCGACGCGTCCTCCTTCTTCAGCCACTTCAGCGCGAACGGCATGTTCTGGCGCGGACCGCCGCGCGCCGTGTCCTCCACCTCCTCCTTCGACAGCAGGCGGTTCTCCGCGCGGTCGCGGAAGTTCGTTCGGAAGTACTTGATCAGCGTGATCTTCTTCGCCAGCTCGTCGGGGTACTCGTCGATGCTGCCCGACACGGAGGGCGGGAAGGCCTGCTTCACGTTCCACTGCGTGATGGAGATGCGCGGGTGGTACTCGAAGTACATGCCGTCGGCGGAGAGCACGATCTACGCGTAATACTCCTCGCCGGACGCCACGGATGTCTTGTCGTTGAACAGGATGCCGATGTTGCCGTTGCTGAACATGTAGCCGATGCCGTACTTGCGCGTGAAGTCGTACTCGTCCACGATCCAGTTCTACGCCGTCAACACACCACGCCATCTCTACCGCCGTGCGCGTCACCTGGATGTGGTTCGCCGGCTTCACTACCCATCATCGCAACGCACAGCCCTCACTCAGCGAGGGGTTGTTCAGCGCCGTGTACAGGTTCGCGGCGTGCGCCAGCAGCAGCGGCGAGCCCTCCTTCTCCTCGTAGCGCGCGCGCACCACCGTGATCGACGGCACGATGCCCGCCGGCAGACCCTCGAACACCTCCGACGGCAGCAGTCCACGCGCCTCGTGGAACGAGCGGTTCACGATGTCCAGACGCTCCTCCATCACGCGCGCCTACGCCTCACGCACACTCGCCGCACCTACGCGGTCGCCCGTCAACGAGAAGCGGTTCAAATTGTTGCGGCCCCCTCCGTCCAAATCGTACTCCTCCGCCGCCTCGGGGTTGTGCACCGCCACCGGGTGCGCGCTCAGCCGCGGCTGCTCCGACGACGCATCCGCCACGCGGAACCGCTTCGGCTCGCCAGTGCCGGGCACGTCCACGTGGCGAGCGCGCTGGAGAACGGGCGTGGGCTCGGAGGGGATGCGCGAGGAGAGGAGGAAGGGCTCGCGGAGGATGTAGAGCGGGAGCGACTTGGGCGGCTCGATGGGCGAGTCGGTGAAGAAGGGGTGCTGGACCATCTGCTCGAGCGTGAGGCGCTGCGAGGGGTCGGTGTTGAGGATGGAGCGGATGAACATGCGCGCCTGGTGGGAAATGTGGTGGTCCTTTATGGGGAAGGAGAACTCGTTCTGGCGAATGCGCTTGTACGTGTTGTCGGCATTTCCGCCGTCGAACGGCGCCTTCCCGATCAGCATGGTGTACGTCATGATGCCGATCGCCCAGATGTCGACTTCGTACGAATACGCGCGCTTGTCGCTGGAGGCGAGGATCTCGGGGGCAATGTAGTTGGGCGTGCCGCACATGGTCTTCTTGCGCTCGTTTGGCTCATTTAGCTGCGCCGCAAGGCCCAAGTCGCCCACCTTCACCTCCAAGTTCTCGTCCAGGAAGATGTTGCCCAACTTGAGATCGCGGTGGATGATGCACCGCTTGTGGAGGTAGCTCACCGCGTCGATGATCTGCAGCAGGAAATACTGCACTTCCGGCTCCGTAAGACACTTCCGGTCCTTGCAGAGATGGCCCAGGGTCTATTCCGTCATATTCGGGACGCGGAACACACCTTGTTGGAGCACAACTCCAGAATGAGGAAGTGGTAGCGATTATCCTCAAAGTGCTTGTACATCTTGCAAATATGCGGATGATCCAACGACTCGTGAATGCGGATTTCGCTTCTGAACTACCGATCACCCCTTCCCGCCTTCCCAACCTTTTCGAGGACCTTTGGCTTTTTCAACCCTTCCTTTTCGACGACCTTTCCGGCGTACTTCTTCCCGGTCCGCACGCTCGTCAATTCGTAGACCACGGCGAAACCGCCCTAATCATAAGCACCAGCGACGGGAACAAGAAAACCTTGCCGATCTGATTGCCGACACGGTACCTGTCCACGATCTTGGTCTTGGTCTCATCCAGTTCGGTGATGTACTTGACCCCGTCCCTTTTCACGATCCCTTCAACGGGAGCCTCCTGCAAGAGTGCCTGAGCGTCCTCCATCGATTCCAGAGCGAAGAACACGCGAAGGATAAATAATAATGAAGATAGAAAAAGCCTGGGTTGGGAAAACTGGAAGATTTCTGGAGCCCATTCTTTTCCAATCCACCCGGGATGGAAAAGGATGGCGTTGGGGTAGGCGGGGAGACGAATTGTGTTTCGGTCGCGCAGATTACCTCTTATGTCTCTCCTCTTTTCTCTCGTTCTCTTTGCTCTGTTTTCACAAATACCTTCCTTCGCTCACCTGTAGCGTTACCGCCTCCGTTAACATCCCCCGTGAGATTGTCGTGAATGCCAACAGCCACTACGAGGCCGGCTACATCGTAGGATCCTCGCGGAGTAGCGGTGCTGATCCTCTAGTTTGGAGCGAAAACCAAGGATCTCATTCGAGCGCGCTTTACCGACGACAAAAACCTGATCGAGAAGCTCATCCCCTTCTACGAAACGGACGAGGGCAAGAAGGTGTTCAATCACTTCGTCAAGCTGAACGTAACGCAGGCTCTGTCCTGTTTCCCGTAGTCCGCTCGCTTCCCCGAGTACATGGACGAGCTCCGAGGCCAGGCCGATGGAGCGGCTGTTCCGTTCGAGTACGTGTTCATGTCCACGCTCAGCGAGGAATTCAGCGACTACGTTAGCGAGGCGTACTCCTTCCAGCCCACGGAGTCCTGCTCCGACGTGATCATCAACGAAGGCAAAGAACGTCCCCATCCCATTCTCCTTCAAGCGTAGTCGGTATTTGCCACAACGAGGACGGCAGTCTCATCGATTTCAACCGCACCTCCTTCCTGCGTCAGACGATCACGATTGGTCGTCGTTGCGTCTCCGTTTCATTCTCTAGATGGAGTTGTCGTGAGCAACATCTCGTCCTGGTGCTACGCCGGTCAGCTCCCGACGGCGGGTAGGATTTTGGCTTCCATCTCCACCTAGCCTTTGGCTTCAACAAACACATCGCCATGTCAATGAACTATCTGCACACCGCAAAGGGAGGTAGCGCAATGTCGCGCGAATCACGTTCTAGACTATTTCGGTTTTGCTCGCAACTTCATCGCTCGTTACATATCCATTGAATCAGAATGCGTATTCTTAACGCGTAGTTGCTGGACGCCACGTCCTTCGAGGACGCGTGGACTCGCATTACCGAAACGCCTCACTGCGTGGGACACAACTACCAAGTGATGGATTTGGTTACCGGAAAGGTGGTTGACATCGAGGTCGCCCCGTTTGACCGAGTCGGCGTTGCTCTCTCCGGTCATGCGTAGATTGGTCGTTTCACGGCGTTGCCCAACCACCCCCATTTCCACTCCAACATGTACAGCTTGATCATTGTGGACGATACGCCTTCCGCGAGCTCGATCCACCGCGAAGCTCGCTACAAGCAGATGATCCCACCTCGCTCCTTCAAGGAGGCGCTGGACGTTCTCAGCGATGTGTATTACGTTCGTTCTTTCCGTCATTTGTAGCGAGGATAAGGTGGAGCCCATCTACAGACCGACGACGCTCAACACGGCGGTGTACGACTTTTACCAGCGAAAGTGCATTATCTACATCGGCCCTGCCTCCGATAACATCATTCTAACGGAATACGATCTGTAGTTGGCAATCTGTTTGTTGCTTCCACTCGCTGTTTGAATTGGCTGCTTGTGAAAATAGGTTTTATGAATGAATAGGAGCAGTGGTTCGTTAACAAATGCTCTGTCCTTTCCTCCCGAGGACAGTCTAACCCCTTGCACACAGTAGGTGACCCACCTACCATGAATGGCATCTCTTTGTTTGGCAAGCCGCTGAAACTCCCGCCCCCTGTCTTTCAGTTTTTCTCAGTCCATGGGGCGATTTGAGCAGCTAGCTCACCAGCTGCAGTGTAACGACTCCGACTCGCGAGAAGTGCGATGCGGTTCTCATTATTGACATGTAGGTGTACGATGCCATATCCCAGATTAAATGGAACATGAAGGACTGGGTCTACACGGAGGACGCGGCAAGCATATTCGACGCCCTCTTCAGCTGGGTGGATCAGGACAGGGACAGCAACGGGAACAACGTCTATCTCTCTAGCTTGGGGTAACTTCGAAAGAGAAGATGTCACCGTAGAATGTGCCTAGCCGTACTGCTATCCGTTTTTGAAAACGGGAGCGTCTCTGGGGAAGAACGAGGGAAGAAGTTGCTGAGACGCCTTTTGCTAGTCCGATTGTGCATGTGCCGTCATTTCGTAGCTGCTGCTGAGGGAGAATGGCGACTGCAGCACGATCATCATCAGCCACATCAGCGCTGTTTTCCACAAATTGGGTAGTGTCGACGAGTCGATTATCAGCGAGTTTTGCAACTCCCTCATTTCCGACCTTCTCCACTACAACGACATATGCAAAGAGTACTGCGACTACCTTGTGCAGAAAACGCAGGCAAACGCGAACAACTCGCAGAATCCAGCGTCCCCAATGAACAGTCCGGCGCTGCCCATGAAGTGGAAGAATCGCTCTCCGCGCAGCATCTGCAACGCCTGCATCGCCGTCTTTCTTTTCAACCACGAAGGCGCCATTCCCTCACCGCTGTGCGCGGAGTATCTGGGTAGTCCCTTGTTCGTTGTGTTCCCCGCAGACGCGCTGACTACCGCCTGCACAATGGACGTCGTCTACGAGCCCAACTATCCTGTCTTCCTCAGCGAGTACTCCCAGTCCTCTCTCCACCTCGTCAAGATCCTGGTGAAGGAGCTGGTCGCCGCCAACCGATACACCAACAACCCGCACGCGAACGCCATCCTCAAGAACGTCGTGCGGTTCTCCTCGCTCATCATGGGTGACGGCGTACCTGCTTTCTCTCCTCCTAACCCCCAGCTCGGCGCCCGCGAAGACGAGCTGGCGTGCTTGAGTCGACTGTCGCGCTTCCGCCCGCCGCCCAACTACCTGCCGTACATCCCGTACTTCTCCAACTTCTTCGCGCTGCTCAGCGACGAGGCGTTCGTCACGCAGAAGCTCTCCGAAGACGCGTACGACTTCTACTGCTACGTGGTGTCCAGCAACATGGACAGGATCCAGCCGGACACCTACTACGCGATCGTGGTGTCGGTCGGGCAGATGCTCCGGCGCTGGGAGATGTCGTCCACGCTGCTCATAAAGGGAATCGACCTTCTCCGCCTGATCACCACCTCCATCGTCGCGCTCCTGGACCGAGGGACCACGCGCTTCTTCCGTACCGTTCGTTCCGCCCGCTGACGTGTAGTGGAGACGATGAAGCCGCTGCTGCAGTGTCTGCGTCGCTTCATCTCGTGCTACTTGGAGGTGGTTACCAACGTACGCCAAACCAGAAGCACTGAGGCATAGGTGAGTCTGATCGCCGAGGCGGACAGGCAGTTTCTGGAGGAGCAGGGCAGCTTCGCCGTGTGCGAGGCGATCCAGCACGGGATTCCACAGGAGCCCTTCGACTACTGCGCCAAGCGCGAGTCCGTGCGACTGACCCGTCGCGAGTCCGCGTACGAGGTGGGCGACGAGCAGGTCACGGAGTACAGCCACGCGCTGCTGAGAGGCGTGCGAGCCGTGATGAGCTGCATGAACGCGGTGTGCAAGTACTTCAGCGCCGTGGCGAAGCGCTGCCAGGAGACGGTTCCGGACGGACTGGACTCGTGCTTCGAGGACGTGAAGAAGATCTACAGCGTCGCGCTGAGCATACACGAGTTTTACACGGAGACGGAGGACGTGACGAAGAGCGAAGTGGGCGCCAACACTTCTCTGTGACGTAGATCGCGGACACGATGAAGATCATCGCCGATTCAATGGCGTCGCTCCCGCGGTTTTATGTTAACGAGCTTCTGACCTCGCTCTTCCCCGTTTTCGTCGACTCACTGCACCAGAACCACGAGTTCTTCACGCTGGCGTCGATGCTTCTGAAGCAGACGCAGACGCAAGCTGCCTTCGCTTCGCTCTGTCTGGAGCACGTGCTCGCGAACCTGACGGCGCTGGACACGGAGCGAGAGGAGCCGTCGATCTGGCTGGAGCTGGCGCGTCTCTGCACCAGCGCCAAACTCACGAACGATATGTCGAGTGTGTACTGCTGCTATCTGCCCGTAGCGGAGTCGCCGACGAGTGAGTCATAGAGAATCGTGATTCAGAGCGTTGGCGTCATGGTGGGCACGCCGCACCGCCGTCAGTTCATCCTGCTTCTCCGCTACGTCTCCCTCCGGATGAGTCAGTGCATCCGTCTGCAGGACTACCCTCATCTCAGCGATGTTCTCCTCGTCTCCATGCAGTCTCTCCTCGCCTTCCACCACCACTCGCTCTCGCGACGAGACCGCGAAGACTACCTCGAGATTCTGATGGCGTTTCCTCTTCCCTTCCTCACCGCCTATCAACACATCCCTCTCTATATCGACGTTCTGCTCTCGCTCCTCGAATCGTCGCCACAGCAGCAGGAACGCGGTCTTCGTGCCTTCACGCGCCTCGTCCAGACCACCGACAAATCCACGCTCCTCTCCTTTCTGACGGAGGAGCCCACCAAGGAGCGACTGCACAAGGCGCTGGATACCATCTTCCGAAGCGCGGCGAGCCAGAACCTTGTCGACGCCGCCTTTGAGTTCATCGGCAGTCTGGGAGGGTCGCTTCGCGCCGAGCTCGCCGCGCCGCTGTCCGTTGATGCCCGCAAGGACACTGTGGGCGCGCTCCTTCTCCAGTTCCAGTTCCTGAGCGAGAGCGGAGCGTGCGTGCTGGACTACGGACCCATCGTGGAGCAGGCGGTTCTCTTCCTCTCTCACAGCATCATCACACCGCAGAACAAGGACAAGCTCGTTCCTCTGGAAGACCTTCTCCCCTTCGTGTTCACGGACATGGACAAGAAGAGTCAGGCGTACTGCGAGTCGCTGCTGCTGGAGGAGAAGCAGGCGCTCTTCCGCGTGGCGCTCACCGTCGTCAAGCTGTCCATAAACACGCAGCCGCTCTGCGCGCTGAGTCTCAGCTCCTTCCCGTGTCTCGAGAGCGACCCCTCCTTCCACCCAAACCGCGAGGACTGCAAGCACTTCAACCAGCTCCGGATTCTGACGTGCTGCGTCTACTGCCTTCTCCTCTGCTGTCTGGACGCTGATCTCAAGACGGAGGCGATGGAGGAGGTGGAGCGACTGGTGGACGTGGTGATCGCCATCGTCCTTCAGACTTCCTACCAGAGCAGCAGCGTCCCTCCGATCTGCTCCAAGTACGAGCGCAATCCCGTGAACAAGTACAACTCGGACCTTCTCGTCGAATTGTTGGGGTCCCAACCCCCGCAGACGGGCATCGCCATGTCGCTCTCCTCCGACCGGATCAACGTGTACTGCGTCGTCACAGCGATCTCCGTGTTGTGCGAGCAGAACGTCGACGAGGTGCTGACGCTGCTCGAGACGCTGCTGTTGTTGTTCATCGCACGCAGCAAGAGCCTCTTTTCCAACAGCTGGAACGCATTCTATCGCATGCTCGCCTTCTACGAGGAGCTGGAGACCTCTCTCGTGTACTTCGCGCTCACCTCCTCGTGGCGCGTGCACCGCGCCGTTCTCCACCTCTCGTACACGCTGTGCGCGCAGCTCCCTCGCGAGTGGACGTGTCGTTTCCTCTCCCATCTCGTCCGATTGCCCTTCATCGCGTTGTCCGTACGCCTTCCGCCTCGTGGTTAATCGTAGAACACGCCGGCGGACGAGCTCGGCTCCGTCACTCCTCTCGCCCTCCGACTGTTGCGAGTCGTGCTCTGCCACAACTTCTCCGTCCCGCTGAACGACCCGTCCCTTGGCTACGCGTCGAACTCCCTCTGCGGAAACACAGCGTCTCTCTACTGTGACGAGAGAACGCGACTCACCGACTGCTTCGCTGTCCTGACGGAGTCTCTCTTCACCGCTTCCACTCCACTGCCCTCCTTCACCCTGGAGGTGCTGGGGCTGTTCGCCTCCTCGCCCTACCAGCTCCAGTTCGACTCTCAGATCCTCGACGTTCTGCGGAACACCGACTTCGCCTGTCTTCCGCAAGCACACAAGCTCGAGTGCGTTCGCTCCCCTTCTCTCACGCGTAGCTACCTGACGATTCTCGTCCACTTCCTCCAAAACAAGCAGCAGCTCTTTGTCTCCGACGACATCGCACTGTTCCCGTCGCTCCTGCCGAAGGTCCTCCAGTGGGCTGTCGCGACGAGCGCGGCTCCGTGCGCCTACCGCTTCGACTGCGAGGGCGTCGCGTTGCCCAGCGCGATGACGTCCTTCCCGCTTCACCAGGACGAGACGCTCGAAGTGCTGACCGCCGCGATTCGCTTCCTGCAGGCAATGGGAACCTTCCCCAGTCTGAACGCGCTCCTTGCCTCGTCGCCCGAGCTGATGACCAAGTTCCTGTCCAAGTGTGTTTCGTTCAAGGACGAAACGGTCGTCCAATTCCTCCAGTCCGTCTCGCAGCTCATCCCACGCGACTACACCAACTTCATGGACGCGTACGTGGACTTCTCGTCGCTGAAGGAGGCGCTCGCCGCTTCATACGTCGTCGTGTACCCCTTCCGAGTGGTGGAGGGATTGGTGTCTCAACTCAGCGACATGCGGAGAAAGCAGCTCTTTGATCAGGGCGTGAGGGTGATTCAGGACCTCGCTGCGCGCGCTGGCCCCCTTCCCGTCGTGTTCGTGTCTTCGTCTGACGCGTAGGTGAACGTGGGCGAGTTCGTTCTCTGCTTCTGTCGTGTGATGAGTCGCTGCGACAACTACAAGTACTGGCGGCAGCTCGTCTGCTTCCTGGAGGCCTCCATTCGCTCTATCCAGAGTGCCGCGTGCGTCCCAGTCCACCACGACGCGATTTGGCAGGCGTGCGTCACCAGCACCACCTCCATCAAGACACTCCTCACGAGCAGTCTCGGCAACTCCTTCTCCTGCGCCATCTGCGACGAGAGACTCAACGCCAAAGTGGCGTTGCTCTTCGACGTGCTGAGCGAGAGCCAACTCGCCTCGCTCGCCAGCCAGTGGCCGGCCGTCGAAAGCAAGCTGGAGACAAGTGACCGCGATCTCTCCCTGAAGTACGTGCTGCAGCGGTCCTTCTACGTACGCGCAAGCGGTGGTAGTGACATGTAGTACGAGTGTCTGGCGCCTCACCTCAAGAGCCAGCAGGTGAGGTCGTTCGTGATTCCCATCGTCTCGTACCTCAGGACGATGGAGAAGCTGTGTCGCGGCGAGGACGACCAGAACCGCGCCAAGTACCGACAGGCGATCGAAGACAGGATGCCTGGCCGTCCCTCCAACGTGACGATTCTCTACACGATCATGGACTGTCTGGTGAACGCCGGACTCAGCCTCTCCCGCTCGTACTACGACAAGGAGCTGTACCAGCTGTTCGTCATCGTGCTGGGCATCGAGGGCATGAACAGCTTCTTCTCCCTCCAGCACTTCCTCCACTTCGAGTGTCCGAACCAGAAGCCGGAGAAGATCCAGCAGATGATGCAGTGATGGCTGGGCGAGGCGTTCACGTGTAGTCATGCTTTTGAATATGTGGGTTCCCTCTTCGCCAACGGCGGCTCCCTGAACTCGTACCAGCGGAAGGTGGGCGCGCTGTTCTTCGAGCACTCGCTCATCCCGCTCTTCGCGTCGTACTGCCGCCAGTCGCACGACTTCTCGTTCATCACGCCGCAGCACGTCGACCTCCTCTGCAAGTGCGTGCGCGTGTACCATTCCCTCTCGCAGCAGGCCATTCTCTTCCTCTCTCTCTATGTCTCGCACAAGGGACTCAGCGTGCTGCCGCCCACCATGACGAAGGAGCTTCTTGTGAAGCGGGCGGCGCAGAACGAGGTCATCGCGCCGCACCTGCTGCTGCTCCTCACGCAGATGATGGAGCCGACGGAGGACAGCTTCTCCTACTTCTGCGACCAGTACCTCCGCGCGTGGAAGTACCCGAGCACGATCCCGATCTGTCTGAAGGCGATCAAGGACTGTTGTTGCATCGCCTCCTTCTCATGCGTAGTTCTCTCGCGCATCACCGACGACGAGATCAACCGCAAGATCAACCGCAAGATGCAAGAGCTGATCAGGAAGAAGCGCGTGGTCGACAAATACGCGCTGTTCCGCATCCTGCGTTGCAACCCCGTGTTCTTCTCCAACACCATCATGCAACTGACCCAGTTCGAGGACGAACTCTTGGTTAGGGATCTTCGCATCGACTACTGCGAGCTCGTGATCCCCTTCTCGCGCCGCGCCAACGAGTTCTTCGTGTTTCTCCTCGCGCAGTACCTCCAGCTCGCACTCTCGTCGGACACGCTGATCCTCAGCAAGCGCTACGCACTCATCCTCAAGTACATTGCGAGTAAGAACGTCGTCATCGAAGGCGACCAACTGTTTCTCGCGCTGGACAAACTGATCGACTCGCAGGGGTGGAGTCAAGCGCAGAACGCGCGCGAGAGACCGGCGCTGAGCGAGAAGCAGAAGAAGGTCAAGAGCATTTGGGTGATGAAGCTGATGGACGCGGTGGTGATGGTGCTTCAGCACGACGTTGGAAGACTGCGAATCACCAACCGAAACCACATCGTGAAGGTTTGCCAGGTCCTCCTGGAGTTCATTGGAACCATCGACGGTACCTTCGTCGTCCTGAACGAGGTTGTGTCGTGTATGCCTTGGTTTCCTGCGCTCATTTCCAGACTTGCCTCAGATCGCGGGCGACGACTGCGTTCACGTGGTTCTGAGTCCGCTGATCGAGAGCGTTGCCACCGCGCTGAAGATGTACGTCGAGAAGAAGGCGCCCAACGTGCTGTGGCGCATCATGTGCATCGTGACCACGGCGATCAGCGTGTACGCCTCGTTGCAGAACAGCGAGGCGGAGAAGTGGATGAAGATGGTGTCGCTGCTGGCGTCCAAGTACCTCGCGGCGGAGGAGAAGCGGAAGCTGGGCGGATTCAACCCCTTCGAGTCGATCGAGGTGCCCGCGCCGCACAAGGGCTTCTCGTCGGAGCTGTGTTGGCTGTCTCATTGTTAGGTTGGTCCCGGGTCCGCTGTTGGCCAAGTATGCCATCCCTTGCCACACGGGCACCGAGTTGTTCTACTCGCTCTTCACGTCGCTCGAGCTGCCCCTGAAGGTTCCCTCGCTCCTGCAGTTCGTTCACAAGGAGTATCTCGCGCTCCTCCTCTCTCTGTTGGAGGAGGAGGGTCTGGTGGTCCACACACACTCTCTGCTCCAGCTCCTCCTTCAACTCGTCACCTATCACAGAGAAACACTCACCAAACCGGAGTGCGACGCCATTCTCGAGCGCGTGACGTACCTGGCGAACTTGCCGCCGATGCTGAAGAACCAGTTCGCGCTTCAGACCGCGGTGCAAATCATGCAGATCCTTCTGCCTCAAGTAGGTCCTTCCCTTCCCCTTTAGCGTAGAACGACCTCGGAGTTCTTCTCAAGGGCGCCGTCTCCTCCAACAAGACGGTCCGCAACCACTCCGTGCTCCAGTTGCAAACCCTCCTTCCCGCCAAGCCCGTGGAGCGACTGGACGCACTGTTCTCCTCCCAGTTCCGGTCGCTCGGGAAGGAACAATGGCAGTGTCTGCTGGCGTTCACTCTTCTCGACTCGGTGGCGGAGTCCTCCGTGACGCTCGCCGACCCCGCCTTCCAGGGCTGTTCGTTGGCGTACCCGCTAAACCGCAAGGGCGAGTACGAGGTCATGGTTGGACAGGACGGGCAAGCGGAGAAGGGCGAGTACGAGGTCGTGGTGGGGCAGAGCTGGCAGGTGGAGAAGGGCGTGCTGGACTTCGTGACGAAAACCAACGCGATTCTTGCCGAATACCGATCCGTGTCTCCCGCTGCACTGTTCCGCTTGCTGGAGGACGTCGTGTTCGTGGACGAAGCGGTGGTGGAAAAGTGGATTGTTTATGGAATGGCTGATGCGTAGACTTCTCATGGGAATGCTTCCTCTTGTCTTCGCACTGCCCTCCGTTCGTTCCATCTATCCCAAAATCGAGTCGTTTTTGTGCAGTGATCAGTGTCTCGCCTCATTCCCCTTCTACTCGAGTCTCTCCCTCGACACTCTCTGCTTCTCTCATCGTTCTTCGCTGCCCACGCCCTCGTCGTTGCTGTCCTCCACCTCCTCGCAGCCGCGCTTCAACCCCGTGCAACTCCTTCTCGAAGGAATCCTGTCCGCCGCCTCGGTTCCTCTCTTCTCCAAGGAGTCGCTGCTCTTCATCGCGACGCAGTATGGCTGCTACGAGCTGATCGAGTACTTCCTCACTATGTTCATTCCGCAGCTGAACGACGAGGAAGAGATCCCCTGGCAGCTGTGTTTGTACGACGTTTATGTCGGGCTGTGTGATTGAAATCAGGTGTAGAACCAATCTCACGAGAACCACCTCGCTGTGGGCGTCGCCTCCTCCATCCCGGGTCTCGCGTCCTGCAGTGGCTTCCGGCTTGAGCGGGTTGGCTTGTACAACGAGGCGTGTCGCGCGTACTCCAACGAGGCGTGTCGCGCGTACTCCAACGAGGCGTGTCGCGCGTACTCCAACGAAGCGGTCGCGAAGACGAGCTGGAAGGAGAGGATAACTCACCAGCGCGAGCTGAACTGTCTGCAGATGCTGGACTACTGGGGCGACATCGAGAGCAAGGTGGGCGAGGACGAGTTCGACTGGCGCATCGACGCCTGTGCGATGCAGAACGATTACGAGTCTGTGTGGGAGAGTGGAGTGAGGTGTAGTGGTGTGGTGGCCCTTGCACGGTCGCGCGCGCCGGAGTGTCTCTCGCTGCACCAGCTGGTTCTCTACGGACGTGGACTGCTCCTCAGACAAGAGCTCGACGCGCTCGACGCGCTCTTCGCCTCGTTCCCCGCTCTGCTCCTTCCAGCGGTCAGCGCGTCGTGTCGCCAGCCGTCGAAGCGACGCAACGTCCTCTTCGAGACGGCGCAGGAGCTGTACGACCTGAAGGAGATGGCGTTGCTGTTCTCTTCCTCCGTGTCCAAGTCCCAGAAGCTGGAGCGGATGGCGGCGTTGCGACAGAACCTGCCAGCGGACTACGAGAGCTGCAGCATGTGGCGCGACGTGCTGTATTGGCGCGAGCATGCCTTCTCGAAGCTGGACACGCTGTCTTACCAGGACGATCACCAGATCGTGCGAGGCGACGTGGAGTGGTGTGGGCTGCGTCTGATCGAGCGCTTCGTGGCTGCGAGCAACACGGTGGGCGTGGTGCGCCTCGCCAACGAGCTTCTCCAGCGCAAGTGGCTGTCCGTGAGCACAGTGATGTTGTTGGAGTCCGTTATGGCGAGTCAGGCGAACAGTCACGCGTTCGCCTTCGACAGAGAGCTCTTCTCGTGCGCGAACCCGTGGATGCTGGGTCCGAAGGACAAGGCGCTGGCGTTCATGGCGCTGGTGGACACAAAGACGGGCACGGACACGCAGGAGCGCCGAAAGGAGTTGTTGTCGCTGTGTGCGCAGGCGGTGCTGCACGACCCGAACAACGCGGCGATGTGGGAGCGATGGAGCATTCTTCTTCAGACGGAGAAGATGATCGACGAACAACTGATCGCCATCGTGGCGTCGCTGGAGAAGGGAAGTACGATGAACGCGTGGAAGGTGAGAACGGCTATGACGGTGTTGAATCGCATCATTCTAAAGCGAATGGATGGCAAGGTGCTGGAGCAGATTCTGGAACAGTGCCCTTCGTTCGTCTTCCTGCCCTTCCTGCCCTTCCTCTTCTCGATCTACGCGCAGTACTTCTCGATGCTGAAGCCGGTTCGGAAGATGATTCAGCGCGACTACCCCGACTTCTACGCGTTTTACATCACGTGGATGCGAAGTGTGGTGGCGGACCGAAACAGTCGGAGCGACGAGGCGTTCTGTGAGGTGGGACTGTGATGGGACGTTGAGTTGTAGAGTATTGAGAGCGAGTGGAGGGCCTTTGTCCAGACCCACACACGACACGCCGTCTCCATGCACTTCTTCACGGAGACGCTTCTCGCGTCCACACACGACACGATTCGGGAGTTACACCACCACCTATCTGTGGTGTTGGATGAGGTGCGCGAGGCGATGACGCATTCGGACGACGACGCGATTCCCGCGGAAATCGCAACGCAGCTGACGTTCGTCGCAAACACCGTCTTCAAATCCTCCTTCAGGTCCGTGAACAGCGTCTTCATCAACACCTACGGAGCGGACTTCTTCAACGACTTCGTGCAGGGACTTCCTTCGTCCGTACCCAATTCCGTGCGCACCAATTCTCGCTTCCCTCGTTCGTTGACGGAGCTGCACTCTTCGCTGCTGAAGTGGAAGAAGATGCTGACGAGAATCATCACCTCCTCCTGCGTCTTTGACCTGCCCGACCCAATGCTCCGAACCCTTAACCTCAGTCTGAACGACGTGTCGATTCCAATGCTGTCTTCTCTTCACTTCACACGGATTCGTCCTCAGCGCGTGCTGTCGGTGGCACCTTCTCTTCGCGACCCGTCTTACCAGTTCCGGTGTTTTTCGGTTCTCGACGAGAACAACAAGAGCCATCGCTTCGTTCTCCGTTCGCTTCCGAGCGACCAGTTGGTGTGCGTGCTGCACGCAATCACGGTGCAGAACTGTCTTCAGAGCGCGATCACGATGCTCCCACTTCTCAAGGAGGAGGGCGTGTTCTCCAGCGTGATGAGTGTGTTGCCCGTGGGAAGCGATCACGCGTTGGTGCGAGAGAAGTCGAGTGTACTGAGTCTGTTCAACCTGGTGGACGCGATCCTGCGGGAGAAGGGAAGTGGCTACGACGACGTGATGCAAAGCGCAGTGCCGATGTACGTGGGCCATTTCCAGGGCATTCAACACACACTGCCGAACTACATCGATTTCGAGTCGCTTCTGCACTTCTTGTAGTCGTGCGGAGATCGAATCATGACTAGAATGAAACGCATGCCCTCCGTGTCCGATTACGAGTGTTGGAAGAGTGCCTTCGTGAAGAACTTGGCCTCCTTCTCCTTCCTCCAGCGGTTCTTCAAGTATCGGTTCTTCCCTCTCTTCATTGTAGCGCGCCGGACATCAAACCGCACGACATCACGATTGATTTGGCGACGGGCGAAGTTCATTCCCTTTTCTTGTCGTTCACGCCGCAAGTCCTTCAGAAGCACAAGGAGGCCACGTTTTCCGTTCCCTTCCGCATGACATATCCTTTGGTGTTCTGATAGCGGTATCTTAATCGGTAAGAATACGATGCTGTGTTTCATTGGCGACAGCCAGCTGAATGGCAATTACCACATGGTCTTCGAGAACCTCCTTCTTTCGAAGCGGTGTTGGAAGAGCATTGTGGAGTTCTTGCTGCAAATCGTGCTCTTCTTCAACTACAACAGCTTGAACTGGCTCAATTCGCAGAGTGAAACGGTTGGTCCCCGCGTAGTCACAGACGCTGTCAAGGTTGTAACGGATCGGATCACATCAACGGAAGAGAACACTGTGAAGATCATGCTTGACAAAGCGACCAACAAGGCGAACATCCTTGATATGGGTATTTCGTGGTGTCCGTGGCTGTAGAATTGGTTTGTTAAAACAAACGCGGGTTGTTAGGATACACAGGGAGGATCACGACTTGGTTCTTTTCTTCCTCGCTGGCTTCGGAACCGCCGTATTCAGCTTCATCGGTTTTTCCACTGAAGCGCTCTGAGCCGTCTTCGACGGAGTCCACTCAGCAGCGTTAGCGTTCATGATGGAAGGAGTCTTGCTGACTTTGTTCTGCACCCCTGTTCCCTGCTTGGGCGGATTCCCCGGTATGGGCACCATTGTTGTGGTATTCTTGTTCTGTGTGTTTTGTCTCGCGTGAAGTGCACTCACTGGGACCATATTGGGAATGGAATAGACGGGCAGGGATGCCATATGTGGAATGGCTATGTAATCATCAGAAATGGAATAAACAACGTAATGCTGCATACTGATTGAGTAACTTCGTCTTTGTACTGTGATTGTGATTATGCGGCTTTAAATCGATGTCTTTGAATAGGTCCTCACTGCTCCTATATCGTAATAAAGAAAGGGCGTGCAAACATCACCGGAACGAGTGAATCGGGATCGATGGCTGCTTCCTACGAATGACTCTTGTTTCCTCGCACTACTCGGGGAAGCTCTGCAACGGACCGTAGATTCATTCCGAGTGGGTAATGTAATGGCGAGTTGTGGATGGGGTTTGGAGTTAGGAAATGGACGGAGTCACTTGTTTTTGCTATGAGAGTGGGAAGGAGCGAATTGATGAAGAAAACAGAACCCAACAGGAACGATTCCCTGCATCAAGAGAGATAATGGTGTAGCTTGCCAGCGTCTAGGGATGAATCCCCCATCGGCACAGGCACTCTTTTCCACTCTGTCCTTTGCGAACTTGAACACACCCTCTGAGAGTTTGACATCCTTCAAGGAAGGCATATCTGATCATCACTTCGCATCCATCAGCATCACTCTCAAAGACAATGCGTCGAGGATAGTAAAAGGTGTTGCTGAACCAGTTCTGTTTGATTTGAGTGGTGAGCGTTTTCAAAGCAGGCATGTCTGCACAGTCAGGTTCATCGCGCACAAATACTCCTCAACACCAGTTCAGAGGACTCGTCGTTCTTCGTGAAAGAGAAGGCGTTATTGCCCAGTTGGATGGAGGTCAACTTTGGCATGTCTAGTCATGATTCTGTGTTGAAATCACCGCCTTCAAACACAACGCGATGACACTTGTGGAAAGCCCCTTTCGCGATGAGGCTGGTACCGACGGAGAAAACAGCTACAATGAAAGCAGGTAACAGGCGTTACTGTCCATGTACGGCACGGACTTCAGGAGATCGGGCATCGCTTCGGTGCTCAGTCCGATGTTAATCGTCTTCAACGAGGGGTTGTTCTTGATTTCGCACGTCTTGAAATCGAAGAAGCATTCACTGCCAATCTTCAGTGTTCTCAATTCATCACAATCTTTCAACACAAAACGAGAATCATTCGCAGAACTCCATTCAAACTTCTTACGAGAGAAACTGTTATTTCCGATCAATACTTGTTTCAAATGACTCAATTTCACCATTTCAACGCGAATGACGTGAGCGAAGCAGTTGTCACCAATCAATACTTCTTCCAAGAAAGCGAAGCGATTCAAGTTCAGATCAGTTAATTCGGGGTCGTTTCCACAATTGTCATTCACTCGAATACGAACTGTGAAACCAGAAAGGGAGTCCAACTCACTCTTCGTGCAAACGGTAGCACGTTGCGCGAAGTACTGGAGGAATGGGTTCTGATGAGAGCCGACTTCTACTCCGTCAATTCCCATCAACAAGGATACGATCCATTCTAATGTCAGATAGATAGTAAAAGGGTTTTGAGAGAGAAACCGTCTCGAGAAGGGGCATGTCTGTGAGTCAGTTGCAAGTGGAAAGAAGGACTCTCAAGAACGACGTGATGGGGAAACCGGAACGTCTCGCTGTGTTCCCCCTTTGTGGTGATCGAAATCAGTTTGGGCAGCCCTATTCAGTCAACCTGGCTCCATGTTCGCACTTCGCAATCTCAAAAAAGAATTCTCGTTCTCGTTAAAGGTAAGCGCATCGCAGCCCAGGTGGACGGATTCCAGTTTGGGCATGTCTAGTCAGTCACAGGTGTGAGAAGAAGCCACTTTCAATTGAGGCAAAAGGGCACCACTGAAATGCCCTGTTCCCGAGAGAAATGGACCTCAAATGAGGCATGTCTAGTCATTACTCCCTCCTTGATCAGCCACTCTTCAACTGTAGCGGAGCGTCACGGAAATTGGGGCTATTCTGGAAAGAACTGCCCACTTTAATCACCTCCAGAGAGGGAGTGTTTTCAATCTCACACACCGTGTAACCGGAGAAGGAGCCACTGCCGATCCTCAACTCGATCAAGCGTGGGCAATCCCTCACATGGAACTGGCCGCTTGTCTGTGCGAAGCTGTTCTTCCCGATGATCACCGTCTCCAAGTCATTCAAGCCAACTAAACTCAGCTCAGTCGTGTCTTCGAAGCACTCGTCACCGATCCTAATCCTCTTCAGCTTCTTGAATTCGCGCAAATCCAGGGAAGTGCAGTTGCCCGTTTTGTGTCCATCGGGTACGACCAATTCCACTGCGTCTTTTGTCAGGTTCAGTTCCATGTGGCAACTTGTGATGGGGTTGTTGATATGATCTTTCACCTCGTTCTGTGTCGCGTGAATGTCGGGTATTACAGAATTGGGGTTGATAATGGGACTGTTCACCTCGCTCTGTGTCGCGTGAATGTCGGGTATTACAGAATTGGGGTTGATAATGGGACTGTT
>ERZ1106948.78-NODE-78-length-46397-cov-35.323573_pt1 | contig 46397 bp, 69 predicted proteins | sample MGYA00403673_ERZ1106948 | MGnify/ENA primary metagenome ERZ1106948 (study PRJEB35170, sample SAMEA104062409) | human gut metagenome | biome: human gut; feature: human-associated habitat; material: faeces | place: Denmark | collected 2012-05-07 ...
TCTTCACACGCTTATCCCAATCCTTCTTGAAGTGGGCATTAGGCAAAACGTTGTTATGCTTCATTTTCTACACGCCAATGAGCCCTTTTCTCGAACACGCGCAACGATTCAAATCCTACATATGCGAACGACTACAAGGACAATTCCTGACGAGTTCGCGCTTCTGATGAGCTGATCGCGGGAATGCGCACAATCGTGGGGGCGTTTCGTCGTCCTTGCGTGCAATGCGCCACAATAAGTGATCCATCGCGTCGATTGCGTGAGCGATTTCTATTCCGCCCACGGCACTCCGCCTCACCACCGTGAATCCCAGAAATTGTTGAGTATTTGAGGTGAGTGTGCGTTCTGTGCGTTGTAATGGAGTAGGAACGACGATGCAAATCTTCGTGAAAACACTCACTGGCAAGACCATCACCCTCGACGTGGAGTCCTCGGACACCATCGAGAACGTGAAGGCTAAGATTCAGGACAAGGAGGGAATTCCCCCAGATCAGCAGCGTCTGATCTTCGCTGGCAAGCAGCTGGAGGACGGTCGCACTCTTTCGGACTACAACATCCAGAAGGAGTCCACCCTCCACCTGGTGCTCCGCCTGCGCGGTGGTGGCAAGAAGCATAAGAAGAAGCAGTACAAGACCCCGAAGAAGGTGAAGCACGTGCACAAGAAGGTGAAGCTGGCCATTCTGAAGTACTACAAGGTGGACGAGAGCGGCAAGGTGACCCGTCTGAGACGCGAGTGCCCTGCTTGCGGTGCTGGTGTGTTCATGGCCAAGCACCACGATCGCAACTCCTGCGGTCGCTGCGGCAACACCTTCAAGTAAAGGCTGGTGTGAGACTCTGTTGAGATGGGGTGTTTGTTGAGAACCAAAATTCCGCGGGTTATCGAGTTTGCAAAAGAGTCCTTCTCTTTGGGAGTGTTTATCCTTTCTTTGTTTCGTGCTCCTCTCGATCGATTTAGACACAGGGACACGAAATGGAGGGAAACGAGCAAGGGAGCATGTTCGATACGTTTCGTCTCGTTCTTTACGTGATTCTCATCATCTCACTGATCTCTCCCGGAAACCATGGGCAGAACAACAATCTGCGCGATTCAGAAGAGCAGCAGAGAATCAAGGCGGAGAAGATGGCGCTAGAGAACACGTTGGATCGCGATATGGAGTACATGGAGAGTGTCGACAGATTTGCATACAACATCTCCGGAGTCTTCAAGGGCTCCTGGGAATTGGACAAGGACCCCGCCTCGATGCCGAGCTACAGCGTCTCGTTGGACGTGCAGAAGGTCCTGAAGCGGAAACCGCTGAATTCCTCGCTGGAGAGTTCTGGAGGGTCGTTGTCGTTGCAGCTCTACGACCATGGTCGGATGAGGAGGAACATGCATTACGTCACGGGCGTACTCACCCTCAACGATGGGAAGGATGAAGACGAGGAGGCGCTTTCTCTCTCGTTAACTGGACTGTACTTCTTTCCTCTGGGAAGACTTACGCTGTTTGCCAATACGTACGGTACTCGGTACTACTTGGAGTGGAAATCGCCCGCGAACGCATCGTCCACGGCGACGAATCGGTACCCTGATCTCATCGGCTACTCAAACAACGGCACCAACGTGCTTTTCCTATCCTCGCCGATTCGGTACCAGGATGTCGCAACACGCTGTCTCTACCGCTTTGACGCCGACTTCCTCCCTCTCCCCGACTCCCTGCACCGCGACGTCAGTCAGAATCCCCACAGCCAAGCCCTCCTCAACGCAACAGGCATTTTGGTGGGTTCCAACTGCAACACAAGTGTTCGCTTCCGCTTCGAGGGCCACAACATGGACACTGCCCACCTGACCCACAAGAGCCGCGTCTACACAGTGGTCTTCATCATCGTCTCCTTCGTGGAGTGCATGGTGATGATCAAAATGACGCAACGCCTCCTTCTCACCAGCGCCTTCGCCGCCTCCGTCGTCTCCTTCCTCGCCGTGTCCGCGCTGGACCTGCTGACGGCGCTGTCTCACTCGCTCATGGGGATATCGTATTTGGGGCTGTTTTCGGAGCTCTATTTCATCTCCTTCCACAAATTCTTCGTTTTTTCCGTCATCGAAATGAGGCTGATTTTTGTCATTTGGCGCTCCCACCGCGAGGAAATCAACGCCGAGAACGTGCTCCAGTACCAGCGCAAGCTGTCCGGCATGTTTCTCCTTCTCTACTTCGTTATCCTCGTTACACTGATTTCAGTTTATTCCGGGTCGGCTGTCGGATACGCTCTTCTCTTCGCTCTCTTCTCCTTCTGGGTGCCGCAAATCGTGCGCTCCCTCCAACTGGGACAGCGCCCGCCATTTGACCCCAAATACATTCTTCTTCTGTCCGCCTGCGTTCTGTCGCTCCCTCTCTACGTCGTGGCTTGTCCCTACAACCTGCTGAACGCCGTCACCGATTATGCGTTGCCGCGGGGATACGGCGTTTCTCTTATCGTGTGGGTTGTGTTGCAGGTGGGTGTGGAGGCTTGTTGTGAAGGGTAGACGGCGGTGGTCTTCGTCCAGAGGAAGTACAACCCGTACACGGTGGTGCCGGGCTTCCTGCGACCGAAGAAGTATGACTACCACTCGTTGCCGACGGTTTGGGTGATGATGCGAGATGATGGGTAGGACGGGGACATGGACACGGACTGCGCGATTTGCATGAGCGCGATTGACTACAACGACCCGGCGTCCTTTATGGTCACTCCTTGCCATCATGCGTTCCACACTGATTGCTTGTACAAGTGGATGGACGTGAAGCTGGAGTGTCCGACCTGCAGAGCACCTTTGCCCGATGTGAGGTATCTTTAGCTGTAATATGGACTGTTTCTTGCACACGAAGCGAGCGCGGCAAAGAGCGAAACCCCCGCCCATTTCAAAAACGGCTATTTGGAGGAACAGCGGAAGAAGGGCGATTCGAATAGCAATGAGCGCACTTGCCTCAAACGGGTCTCTTCTCTGGTCTTCCGTTACCTCTAGTGAGAGCGGTAATCAGCCTGCGTGCAATTCTAGCGAAGTTCCGTCTACGCCTACCCGTGTCAAACACCAGAGAAGTGAAATTCGAGTCGTTCCCTCACTTCTAGTCGTGAGCGGCACGCCGAGTCCCCTGATGATACTGCATCCATCCTCACGTATTGTCTAGTTCAATGCCTAATCGAATAGCTGCAAAACGAGGAAATGCGGTTCGATTGGCGTCGAGTCCAGTGTCGCCCAAGAAACAGAAGGTGGACCCTCTGCTGTGTCTCGCAACACCAACAAAGCATGCCCCTCCCTCCATTCCCTTGCCTCCGGTTCCGCAGCCTCCTCCAGATGTGGAAGCAGAGTCAAAGGTCAATCTTACACGATGGAGACGGTTGGAGGAGGATGTGAAGGAGTGGACTGATTGCGAGTCCCAGACACCAGAGTTGGAGAGAGTGAAGGGGGCGATCAAGGAGGGAATGGAAAGTGCTATTCTCTCTGCGGATGAGGTCAACGATTGCTTGAGCTTCTTTTCTGTGATCCCACCGATTCTCGGCAAGTATTCCTCGAAGGAGGGAAAGACGGATGGCAACGAGGAGCTGTGCTACCTTCTCATTCAGTTGTTTTTCACCATTCTGGATGCCAATCAGGAGAAGAAGCTGTGTGAGGTGTCTCCTTTTATTGACAAGTAGACTGTACCAAGAAGACGTGTTCATCGCCATCGCCATCTTCCTTCGTCACGCGATTCAGCACGAGATTGAGGCGGGCGGGGAGGTGCAACACGTTTCGGAGGTCGCTACGACGATTCAGCGATTCAACGCGCTTCTTCGCCAATCCACGCTCCCGCCAAAACTACTCTTCTTCCTGGATGAAACCGCGTGGTACTATCTGCAACACCAGCCTCCCACCAACTCTGTTCTCTACAACGAGATTCTCCACTTGCGAATTGTCAGAATCGCTTCATCTCCTGATGTGTAGCGCATCTTCCTGACGTGTGACTCCATGCACCACAGCATGCTGCTCTCTCTCCTGGACGACATTTCGGAGACAATGAACCTCACGAAGAAGCGTTGCCAGATCATTCCCTCGTCTCTCGCCGAGTGTTGCAAAGTGAGCAAGAACGGCAGCCACGAGCTGCTGGTTGTGACGACGCAACTATTTTGGTTCTTCCAGCTGAGCTTGCGCTTCGATGTGCGATGCATGGTAAGGCGAAGAAACGCAAGTGACGCGTAGAACAATATGCTGAATAAGAGCAGTACCCCGAGCAACGATGCGTTCAACACCAATCTGAGTTACTTCCTGAATTCCCTGTTGAGTCGCTGTCGCAGCGACGACACCGAAATTGTGGGATCTGTGGGGTGGGATGAATCGTAGAGCACGGAGGCCTGCAGACTGCTCAAAGCGTTCTACTATGATTTGCTGCTCTCCTGCTTGTATGGAAGCCCTTCCATGGTGATGATGCGTAGCAATCCGCAATGGCCCATCTCGCTCCTTCTTCTCCAAATGACGAACCGACTCTTCGTCCAGCAGCTGCAAGTCATTCCGGACAAATCGGTGCGCACGACATCGAAGGGAACACAACGCCTTCTCAAGCAAATCATCGAACTTGCCACCACTTACATTCTCTTCGTACAGACCGTTTCATCCGTCACCGATGAAACTCCCATCGTCAGCGAAACTCCCTCCGAAGCGTGTGAGACCAAGTACCTCGCCATTGAAGGGATGGTGGGCATGTGCCGGGCGTTTCATTCCTAGGAGAAGGAAAAGTTGGGGTGCTTGTGCGGTGACCCCGTGATGAAGGAGGGAAGTAGGGACTTGGCGGGAAATGAACCCTAGCGTTCCTGATCTGCTGCGACCAGTGTTCTCTCTGGTTTCATGCAGCGTGTATCGGATTGAGCGAACAGCCCAGTGATTCTGTGCCGTGGCTGTGTCCGTTCTGTGTGCGCGATGCGGAGAAGAAGGAGGAGGGAAATGATGATCGGACGAAACTCCAGCTGGAGCTGAACTTCTTGGCGCAGCGCGTGTACTATGAACAGGGTCTGTCGTGCGAGGAGTTGAACGTGTGGAAAGGAGGGAGAAGTGTAGGAGTTGGCGGGAGTTGTGTCGGCTAGGTGTTTCTCTTCCTTCTCACCGAAATGGTCGCCTCGCAGAGTGGGAGCACCAAAGCGTACGTTCAGTGGTTACGGAGGCAACTCACAATTCCCTCCCTGATTCTCCTTCACCAAGTTTCCCTCCATGTGTGGTGTTGAGTGTAGCGTCGCATTCCCTCGCTTCCCTCCATCTCTTCCCTCCATCTCCTCAACATCTCGCATTTCCCTCCACTCTCCTACGCCGCTCTTTTCTTCTCTCTCTTCCTTCACGGGCTCGACACCTCCGTTGTCCGAATTCAGGGCTATTTCTACACTGCGTTAGAATCGCTCTTGTCGTCCCAAACACAGCTATTCCTAAAGAAGCCGGTATTACTGGCAATGAATCGAGGCATGGCGTCGCCCTACATTTCGGTGCGCGAAAAGAACATGAAACTCCTGCTCTCCGCCTCCGCCACATTTCCGCGGTTATTGTGCAATTACTACAGCGTGATTCGCCACGGGTTGTTGGACCGAGGCGTTTCCGTGCGACGTGTCAGCGCGCAGCTGGTCGAAACGCTCATGAAACTCCTCATGAGTGAAACTCCCACAAGAGAGGGAAGGGCAACGCTCCTCTCTTGCGTGGAGTTGGTGTTGAGTTGTTTGTTGAAGGAAGGCGATTCTTGCGTGCGCACGAGTTTGGTGGGTGGTGTGGTGTGCGTGTTGTGTGAGTGTGAGTTGAACGAGAGTGGGTTTGAGTTGCTGAAGGGCGTGTGCGGCGAGATCGCAAGGGTGGTGGAGAACCAGGAGTTGTTGAAGGCGATCGGTCACGGAATGCTGGCGTCGCCGCAGAAGCAGAGAGTCACGAAGGAGGTTGATTGGCTGTTGAACGAGAAGATGGGCGACGATTCGATGATTGTTACTGGTTTGGGAGGTGGCTGAGAGATAGGTGGATTGTACGGCGATCTGTTCCGTGTTGGCGCGTATTGTTCCCTCCGTCCTCATCACACACCTTCCCTCCATCCTCCTCATCTTGGAGGGAGTGTTGCATCACTCGTCTCAGGACCCGCAACAGCGTCGTGTGATGTTGTGCGCCTCTGGACAGCTTCTTGAGCTTGTCAAACTCCTTCTCGGTCGCTGTCAAGTTTCACCGACGATCCAACGGCTCTCGCAGATCCTCGTCACCATTCCCTCGCAGGGAACCGCCATCAGCTTGGTGGAGAAGGCGACGGAGTGTTTAGTGATCATAGTGATTCATGATGATGATCATGACATGTAGTGTGTCGCAATTCTCCACGACAATACGTATTTGTACACGCTCCTCAACAACTCCCTCCAAACCCTCCACACCGCCATCTCCTCCGTCGAGGGCGTGGAGGGAATTCGACGCATCTGTTCTGTCGTGACACTGGGTGTGTTGAATCGCGATTACGACTTCCAGAAACACGCGCCGGAGGAGGCGAGTGGGGTCATTCAGGCGAACAACCACACACAAACGCTCGCCCTTCTTCACGGCGTGCTTGAAAAGGAGTTGGCGCAGCGACGCAGCGGTGCCCTAAATCGGAACTATTTCTGTCAGTTGATCATTTGTTATCTTCGCATTCATCTTCGCGCTATCGACCAAATCTCTCCCTCCTTCCTCCGCGTGCTCGCCTCCGTCGTTTCGTCGCGGGAGTTTCACTCATAGGAGATGTGCGCGAAGTCGGACGACGTGGCACTGGTGGCGACGCGCGCTGTGGTGGAGTTCCTCCAGAACCTGCCGCGCGCGATCGGCGAGGCGTCGCAACAGGAGGGAAAGCGAGTTGGAGGGAAGTGATGGGTGTGAGGCGTAGTTGGCGGAGTTGCTGTACGCGGTGCCTAGCTACTCCAGACTGCCGGATATCATGAAGTCGTTGAAGAGTCGGATTCTGGTCAACTTACACCACTCGGCGAGCGCGATTCGATTTGCGTCGTTACAGATCCTGTTCCTGGAAATCAAGCAGGGACTGGAGTACCCGATCGACTGCATTGAGAAGGTGGTTCTCCTTCTTCTCGACGAGGACCAGGAGGTAATTCCGGCAATGCGCATTCAGTGTAGACACAGAAGATGGCGCTGTCTCTGTGCTCGTACATCAACTCCAACTTCCATTCCGTTTTTGTGCCTCGCATCGCTCCTGCCATGATCGCCGCCTCGCACTCGTTCGCTCACGTTTCCACGGTTTCTCCATTTCGTTTGTGTGAGTTGTATTCGCTGGTCTCGGCTCCCTGCTCTCCGAAGAGTATCAGTGAGTGCAAGCGCGTCGTCGACACGATCATCACAGAGGTATTTCGCAATGTGGACGCGATTGATGGAGGCTGATGCGTAGAATGAGCGGGATCTTCAGGAGATTCTGTTCTTCAGCCGTTTTCTGAGCAGTTGCGAGTACGGCTGTCTGGAGGAAGTCCTCAACGTCATTCAGTCGATCAACTCCATCGTGTACTTGCTCGTGAACCAGAGCGAGTCTTACGATATCCTTTCATTCGAAGCGTGGCAGTCTTAACGAGGAATCATCGATATCGTTGGAGGACAGGAGAATTACGAGCTGCGTTCCTTCTCCGAAATCCATTCAAAGTGGGATCATTCAGAGATGATTAGAAGTAGGTGGACGCGCATATCGGAGGAGGACCGCTATCATGCCTCCATCTTGAAGATGATTCGTTCGATTCTGATGCTCACCATCAAGAAGCACTTAAAGTCGCTGTACAAGATCACCAGCACAGAAATCGCGCGCGCTAGTCTCACGGTGGATGAACCCGGAATCAACAAGCGCGACATGATCATCAGCGGCGTGGATGTGAAGGAGATGGGCGTGGCAAACGCACTGAAAAAGATCCCAACGAGCGAGAAGGAGCTGGCTTCGCTGATCAAGCTCTTCCAGTCCTACACGTTTGACGATCCGGTGGAGACGATCGAGGAAAAGTCAAAGGCGAAGTGAGTGTACAATAGTATTGGTGTGTGCTGTTTCTTGTCTATAAGCATTCCATTTCGTTGCAGATGGACAAGGAAGACAGGAAGCGTATCGTTCTGTTTGGCGTGTCCGCCAATCCGCCGACTGGGCTTCAGGGCCACATGGGAATCGTGAAGTACTTTTCGCGTTGGAATTAGGGTGTTTGCATGATGAAATAGCCCTGTTCGACGAAGTGTGGATTCTTCCCGTGTATCGTCATGCCTATTCCTCCAAACGGCAGCTCGAACCCTTTGAGAAACGGTAGTGAAACCAAACACGAGTTAGGATGTAGGTTGGAGATGATTGCGTTGGCTCTGCAAGATTGCGATTTGGATCACCAAAACATATACATCAAAACATACGAGAGGGATTGCTTCAATGCGTTGTTTCCTGGAATGGACGTCTCAAGCCAGGAGATCGCTGTACGAATCGACTGTACAGTTCATCCCTAGTTCGGCAGCATTGATCTCGTACGATGGTTAAAGAGTCAATTCCCGGAAGTCGCGTTCTCGATGATCGTGGGAGAGGATGCGTTCCTCGACATATGTGCCAACAAGTGGAGAGAGGTGGAAGTGAGGAGAGCCAGTCATGTCTAGAGCGAGCAACTCCGTGAGCTGATTCACTTCGAAGTGCTTCACCGCAAAGGAGTGAACGAAGATCCAAACCAAACCCAGGCGTCATGGTTCACCCAGCATCATGTGGAAGCGCTTGGAGATGTGAGTAGCACGAAGGCACGAAGCGCCACGAGCCGAGCGGAACTGGAAGAGGTCGTGACTCCATCTGTAGCGAATCACATCATAATGGAGCGCTTGTACTCTTTCCGCTGTTCCTCTGTTTGTTCAAAGCAACAGAGCACTATACAGTCTCGATATGAACCAGAGAAGGTTGTAGCGAAGAGAAGAGCACATGCTTCAGATTCTTCTTCCACCCCTCGGAATAGGGATAGTACTTCTGGTAATCGGCTTCCGTCTTCAGCGTTGCACGCGGCGGCAGCGCGATCTCCTCATGTGTGGTGAGATTGTGCGTCGCCTACCAATCAACCCTCCATCGCCGCTTTCACGATGCGCAAATGATACAGTGCCAGACTGGTGCACGGCGCGATGAACCCGATACAGCAGCCTGCGTACACAATGGAGCTCCAGTTCTCGAGGAGGAAGGGAAGGAGGGAAAAGGATTGCCCCTACAGTCGAGTTGGCGGGAAACAGCTACAGCCTCCAGGAGAGCGACGAAGTACGAGACGAAGTACACAGACATGGCGATAAGCCCGAAGAGCGAGAGCAGAATGCTGGAGAGCTACGGTTGAGCCAGCCGCCCACACGCCACCAGAAACCACACGAAGTAGCGATGGTTGCGGTAGCCCACGCAGTTCGCCACCCAGGGACAGTGGTGGTCGAACTCGCGGACGCAGCTACGAGTGAGAGAGGAGGAGTGGAGGGACATGTTGCAGAAACGGCAGTGAAACGCCCGCGGTGGGATGAAACGGTTGCAGGAGGCGCAGAAACGGATGTTGAGCTAGAAATGGGACATTTGGGACAAACCACACAATTCGGTCCTTGTATAGACATATGTACTGTAATACAGGGACGTGAATAGGGCCCTCTCCTGACTTCATGGCTTCTTGAATGGAGGTCTCCAAGAAGAAGGCAGAAATGTCCGCGTTTTTGGTCACCGTTTCCTCCTTCTCCAGCACGTACACATTTCCCTCCATGTCGAAGGATGGGATGCGTGTGCGGACCTCCTCGATGAGTCGTTCGCGCTCCTTCTATTTGTGAGGAGAGAAGTGTGTTTCGACGTCCCACGAGGACTCCTCCCAATTCAATTCATGGCACAGAAGGGTGAAGACCTGACTTGACTAGGGATGACCGTAGTCGTTTGTGGGAAAACCGGATCGATTGCAGCGTAGTGAATGGCTTCCAGTCCAAAGATGTCACGAAGATGCAAATCGGGATGGTGTGGAAGCAACATTCGTGCGATTTCTGGGTTGTTGCAGATGCAGCACGTGTGCATCAGTGTTCTTCCCTCGACATTGGTGTTATTCACCTAGATGTGAGGGTCGACACGAGGGGTCACAATCGTCGGATACATGTCAAATGCCCTCTAAAGGTGAGAAAGGGAAAGGAGTAAAACAGTGATGTACTGCGGTTTGTTGTTGTTTATGGAAACCATGAGACTGGATATCATTCTCTGAGCTACACGTGACTCGATAAGACGAACGCTACATTCGTTCGGTGTAGGCGTGATGACCTTCCTCGAGCTCGTGCACTTGGGAATGATACCGGGCTCGGTTAACCAGGTGCGAATGAAGAAATAAAGGACACTATGTGTGATGACGAAGCGCAGAAGCATACAGAATATGAAAGAGGGTAAGAAAGACGATTAGTGATATGTGCGTATACTTGCTATGCGTAATTTCAGACTAAATGAAGCATACCACAACCCCTTCGCATTGAAGACGAGCAATAACACCAAGGGGATCGTTATCTACGACGTGAACACACAATTCGCTCGTATTACGGCGCAGATACACAGATAAACGGACTTTTCTCCGACGACATTGAAGAGAATCCGATTTCCACACACAGGCGAGTAGTTCCCCAGCACCCTTTCGTATGGGTTGTTCTCCTTGTTCACCATTCGAATCGGCAAAAGAGCAACTCACAGTGAAGGGAAGTGACATGTACGACTTCACGTTGTGAGTGATGAGGGAGTTTTGTATGGTAAATGAAATGGGCGGTGGAGGGATAATCAGTCGTGGGACCAAACAGTGGAGGGATAATCAGTCATGGTAACAAACACCCGAACGAAGATCAGTTGTGGGAAACAAACTTCCGATTGTACTCCTTCAACGCCTTCTTGTAATACATACTAACAACCATATTGGCCTCCGCTCTCGGTATCTCCTTGTACAGTGCATACTACGCATCACACCAACGAAGAAGAACCACAGCATCCACAACGATCTTCTTCATCCTCTCCTCGTCCTTAATCTCGTTGTCGTTGCCGATGATTCTACTATTCATTCTTCACAACAATACACACTCTTTCATCTCACACTCTTGCATCTCGGGGTTGGTGAAGAGAGACAGGAAATTGACAAAGAAGAGGATGGACTTTCGCTGCTTCGCTCGTTCGCGCACATACAGCACGGCCACCACCGCGAAGGAAGAAAGAGGGATGAAAATTAAGAGAATCCAGTTAATCGGCAGATTCCTGAAGAAGGCTCGATACTGCAAGTCCGGAATGTGGTAGATGATCCAGCACGAGATGTACTACACGCTGACAAGCGTTGTGCGAGAATACCATCTGGAAGCGGAATTGCGTGTATTGCTTCAACAAGAAGAGACCGCTGTCGATGAGGACCGAGAGATAATCCCCGATGGTGGACGCGGTGACGACGTTGAGGATCGTGAGCAACCAGCCAATGAACGAGGGGACGCGTGTTGGTGAAGGGGACAGAAATAGGCGCGAAAAAGGATATTGGTCAACTGAGCGGTCTGATAGGGGGTCGCGAGGAAGAAGAAGAAGAGCAGACGGAGAGCACACACTGTGATCAAAGCGTAGAGCGAGAGGGGATAGGGTTTGAATCCGAAGAGAATGAATGTCCCTAGGGTGACAGAGAAAGTGAAGGATTACATGCCATGAACATGCTGAACGTCGAATTTGAAGCAAAGAAAAAGGAGAGGACTGGATTCAGCGGCACCATGTCCGCGGCAGTCTGTGGCGCGGTCCTCTGTCCGTACTGTGTTGACGCGTCGTATCCTGCATTGAATCCCTTCTTGAAGTCCTCCATAAACTTGGTGTACTCTTCAGTGGGCTGGCCATCAGCGGTCTCCGCTCCTCCCATCATTCCTCCCAACAAGTTAAGGAGCATTTGCTGGAATTCATCTCCTTCCGGTGCTGTTCCTTGTCTACGGGGTGATGATGGATTCTTGTGCGTTACTGTTGTGCCTCTTGAAGTCGCCGCTCTTCCAAAACATCGCTCACGTTGAATTCGTCGAACACTTCTTCCTCGGGCTCGTTTTCCTGTACGGTGTTCTCATTTGTGTCACAATGCATCGGAACGTCCTCTTCTTGCGGTTGTACGTTCATGACGGGCACCGGTTCTGGTTCTTCTTCGGTGGGGTTGATTACTGCGTTCTTCTTCAATTCGTTCAACTTCTATCCCTCATTGGTTCAATGGTATGCGTACTGCTCGTCTACGTCGCTGAAGTGTGCTTGACATCTTCCGAATCTGTACAAGCGTACGTCGTCTGTGCGCAACAAGCCGACTACACCCTCTGTATGCAACAAACCGGCCAACAAATCACAGTTACTGCGCCTGCATCTTCTCCTCCACACGAGCTCTCCACGACTTCGCGTCCTGGTACTCCGGCTGAATCTCCAAGCACTTGTTGAAGCTGTTCAGACTCTCCTGCATGTTGTCGATGTAGTAGTAGCAGATGCCGAGATTGTGCCACGTCACGTAGTGCTCGCCGCACAGACTCATGCTCTTTCTGAACAGACGGATACTGGTCTCGTAGTCACGCAGACCCATCGACAGACGACCCAGATCGAAGTCCACATCCTACATGGAATGCACCCACCCCACCCAAACCTTCGCAGCCGAGAGCGGGTAGAAGTTGTTCGCGATGTGCACGATGTCGTTCTTGAAGTCGGACTGCATCTTGTCGCTCGCGTAGGGAATGTGATCAACCAGCACCTGCTTGAACTTGTAAAATACCTCGCTCTCGTAGCGACTCAAGCGAATCAGAGCGAGAATGTTCTTCAGCGACGGAGAGGGAGTCTCATCGCGGATGCATCGCTGCAATTGCGAGAAGCTGTCCGGGTCGAACGCCAGCAGGATATTCTACTCATCACTCTCCATCACTGCCTCCACTTCCCACGCGAAACGGAACTCGGGGAGTTTCGTCGAGCCCATCAGAAAAGCAGCCACCTGCAATCCCGAGAAATAGGGCGTGTGGAGACTCTCTCCGTTGTGGTTGACGAAGTACTGGTGGAGCGCGTGGAAATTCGTCATAAACGAGAAGGAGCCGTGAATCGCGAGATGCGGGTTGTCCTTCGTGAGACGGAGGTCTTCTTCGTGGGAATGCGCCTTGTCTGCGCTCAGGAGCAAGAATTGGTTGTTCGAAATCTGCTGGAGCGTCCTGATGAAATGAAGAGCGCCGACGGGGAGAAGCACGTTCAGCGACGTGTTGTGAAGGACGTAGCTACGGTAAATAGGGAAAGAGAGATGAACTCCTTGACAATGGCGAGGAGATCCTCATCCTTGAAGTGATCCTCCAGCTTCTCGATGGGCTTGTAGCTCCACTCTATCCTCATTCGACTGATGATGTCGGGATCCGTTTTGTCCTCCTCCCTACGGATGTTGCCAATGTCGCACGTCTACTCCTTGTCTGTTGTGATCTTAATGCAGGCCTCGCTGACCGTTCCGTTGTTGATAGAGACGGCGTCCTCGCGAAGACCGTTGAACACATAGTTGGAAATGGCGATCATCGGCGTCTTCACGGTGTCCTTGTTCAGTTTCTTGCCGCTGAGTTGCAGCTCGATCTCCGTGCTCGTCTCGCAGTCTATCCGTCAGCGGAGAGCGTGAATCGTACTGAAGAGCGCGAAGTCCACAACGCCCTTCTGGATGTGTTCCTCCATGCGCTTGTGCTTCTTGCAGAAATCGACGATGCTCTCGGTGAAATCCGTCACCACGTAGACGAAGGGCTTGGACACTCCTTGACGTGAAAGCGATTAGGAAACAGCTGTACCCTCCGGCATGAACTCGGACAATTCGGCCAAGTGGTTGAGAATCAAGAAGCCGAGCTTTCCGTGACCCGCTCCGACTTCGACGATATAGATAGGCTCGTTTTTGTCCGCGTCAGGTCTACATCTTCAGAGCACAGGATCGATCTTACGAGCTGTAGTAGTCGCGAATGTACCCCAGGATGCAATTTGCGTATTGATAAGCGATGTAACTATTTGATGTGACGAAGTGGGGAACGATGAAATCGGTCCAGCAAGAAGGACCCTTGCGTATGTAGAACTGATCCTGTAAGTCCCAAATCATGGACTCACAGAGAGGCGTTGCCTCCTGAAGAACAACATCTTGGGTGGCCATTGAAGAAAAGAATCGGAATTGCCTCAAAACAGCATCCTTCGTCCATCCCAAGAGGCTCCGCGGGAAATCCAGAATAACCCTGTTCGCCGCCTCGTGGTGCGAGAACACACCCAGTCATTCCCTTCGTTCTGCTGCAGCTGGCTGCTTTGTAGCACACGTCCTTCATGGATTTGGATTTCCCCTTCCACATGGGGGCTGAAGAGGAAGACCCATATATGGATGACGCATTGTTTCGCCTATCGGAAGAGAAATCATCTCACAAGAGGGAATCGCGAGAGGAGTCGTCGAGTGATCTGAAGTCAAGGAAACAGCAAGATAACTATTCTGTAGTGTGACAGAAGAGGTGTTGATGATCAGTTTCCCGAGAAAGTGGTGGGTCAGCAAATCAAGGAGAGGACGCAAACCAACGCCGTTTCCAAAAAGACCTCGGTGTATCTATCCGCTGTATGATATAGGTGGACGGATGCGAAGTGTAGGTGATGGAGGGCATCGCGAAGTACGTGCTGACGATGGCTGGAGAGGGGAAGAAGGACTACATCATGCCAGAGAACAAGTGCATTCGTGTGGAGGACGTGGAGAAGGTACTGATGGACGTGGGCGTTCCCGATTCGAGTTCCGACCTGCAGACACGCGACTTTCTTCGTGGTACGGTAGTGTGCATTGACAGCATCAATAACACGCTGCTGGAAGAAACCCTCCAGCTCATCTCGACCTACTTCAAGGACTACATCGACCTCCACGTGTTACAGGTTACTCCGTCGCCATTACTGCAGGACTACATCGTGCATCAACTGCATTTCGACGACAGCTTCGTCATCACGACGTACTGCGAGCGCGTGGCTACAGTGGGAGAAGCGAGCAGATATAAGCAGTAGGCGCTTCAATTCCAGCCCAAGACACAGCAGATGTTGCTGATTCCGCGAAGTCTTCGCCTGTTGCTGGCATTAAGCATGGCGCACGGGAGAGAGGTGGAGGCGTCGCCCGAGAGTGAGGTGTAGAAGCATCAGACCCTCCTGCTGCTGCGCAACTACCTGCACTCGTTCCACGCCACGACGGCGTTCACGGTGGACGTGTACCTGGACTGTGACGACAACACCAAGTACTACAGGGAGTACAACGCCTACCGGCGGGAGAAGGTGGGCCATAAGGAGGGTACGGGCGGCGCGTTCAGTGGTTCGGTGCTGAAGCTGGAGACGGAGCAGATCGTGTTTTACAAGATCATACGTGATGTGTTGAGTGGACGTTGGGTGGTTCCTGTTTGTTCGTGGCGAGAGCGTGAGACGTAGATTCCGCGCTACTGCCACCCCGAGGGCTGGGAGTTCGAGCAGATGCTGAAGGTGGCTAAGGGGCGTGTGAAGGGGTTTCGGCGCTGTGAGGCGAGGATTGCGTTCAACACGAGCGCGCCGAAGGAGGGGCGAGTGGTTGTCTATGGGGATAGTGTAGGAGAGAGACGAATGAGTGAGGGATAGGCGAGCGTGGTGAATCGCTTTCGAGAGCTGAAGAAGGAGGCGTACCGCTCGCCGTGGAGCGAGGAGAGTTGCAAGGAGAAGAACCGGGAGGTGTGGTGCAACTTGGGACTGTTGTGTCTCTGTCCGATTGAAGTCATTCCTGTACTCTACTATGTGTGTTGCGGTGCGTGGGCATGATGTGTAGCATCTCTACTACCAGTGCTCGCTTGTACTCTATTCCTCGCTGAGTGAGGATCATCCCTCGTTGTTCTCCATTCTCAATTTGATTCGCGACAGAGTTCTTTGCGGTGTTTGTTGTGATTTGCTCTCCTTACTGCTCGAGTTTACAATTCGCTATTCTGCGTTCTTGTATTGTCCTTCTTGACCGTTTTCTCGCCATTCTCTCACACTTCCTCACCATTCCCATCCCCATTGTTTGCTGCAACTCAAGCCATGGACGATGCCAACAGTAACTCTCCCTCCGCATCAGCGGCGAAACGACAGCGCGTGATTCCTGTGAGAGAAAGCGTGATTGTGTAGGTCACGACAATAGGAGAGAAGTTCGATGACCAACGCTTAACTGTATTAAATGAAGAGTTGAAGGAGCAGGTCGAGAAGGTAGTTATCCTCAAGCAGCCCAATGTGTAGGAGCTCCAGCAAATCACGGATACCGACACGATGGACACGACAAGCATGGTGTGCACATTCATTTCTCCTCATTCACAGGACGAGACGTACCGTTTGTTCGGCATCTCCTCGTTCCTGATGCAGCGGAAGAATCTCACCTGCATACGATTCGACACGTGCTATTTGGGTCACTACTATGAAATCTACTATGTGTTTCTGTTCGTGTCCCCTACAGAGGGTACGGCTCCCACGATTGCAGCTCACACACTTCCGCCGTTCTTGCCCATTCAGGAATGGGAGGAGCAGTACCTGCCAAGGGATGTTCAAGTATGTTCCCCTGTTCCCCTTTCATGTAGACGTTCACGCAGTGTGTCTCGGTCCATCTGAACGCGTTCACCGCTCGCCGAGAGCAATTCAAGACCGTGGAAGAACGGTACCGAAACGTAGCAGTCTTTCGTGTCCACAACGTGTAGAAGGTTGTCATCGTGGCTTCGGACTCGTACACGAGAATGAGTCTCCGCTTTGAGGATTACACCCTAAAACTGGACTATCAGCTTGACGAGAGGTACCCATCTGCTGTAGAACAGGTAGTGGAGAGAAAGAAGGGGGCATTCAAAGAGAAGGAAAAGGAGCGTGCGGGTCTGGCGGCGGATCGAATCCAGCTGTTTAGGAAGAAGGCACTGGACAAGGTCCTCGAAACACTGTTCTAGATTCTGTTTGTACAATTGCGTCTACTTTTCTGTGTATTGTTTGTTCAAGCAAAGCTGATGCAAACCGTGGATCAGAGAGGCCTCGAAAGGGGGAGTGGGGAGATACGAAGCGTTTGTGGTTGAAATTAAACCGTTGAGACAGTTCCGAGGTGATGACTCTGGACCCCGAGTGGTAGGCGTGTGGAAGAAGAATGGTGTTCTTCCGGACTTTCTTCAGTTTTGTCATAGGACTAGATACGAGCTCCCCTTTGCTACACTTCAGAGGCGCAGACGCGCTATATCCCTTTCGTGGATCGATTCCCGATTGCTCACAAGAGGGAGGCCGAGGACCAATCATTTGCGCGCTTCTAGCTACCTTTTGGGGTTATTGCGCTCACGGTAGGGCTGGCTTGAAAACCCAGAATAAGTTCTAAAGAAAGATGAAAGAGTTCGTTCTTCTTTGTTTGCTCTTTGCATTCGCTGTTTCTGTACCGGTGAATCTCTATGAGTGGAGTTGTACCAACACTACTATTGTCGGTACTGTTGGCCAGCCCATTGAGCCGGTGACGTGTACCTGCACTATTAAGACAGCAAACCGTGATCCTCGTTTTAACCCCCAGCTTCCTTCGGGTCTTTCCTACACCCTGACGGTTAGTGGTTTTGTGAAGACTGTTGTCATCAGTGGTACGCCCATGGCTCCCCAGCAGCTGAGCGTGTACTCCATTGGTTACAAGGAGTACGTCAGCCAGATCCGCATTGGTGTGATTGGCCAGGCCACCTCGCTGAGCTACGGTTTCGATTACATGTACCAGTATGTGGATGTGACCACCGAGCCTATTCCCGCTCGTTCTGACGCGTTCTTGAACGACTTCAGAATCACGCCCGCCCTTCCCAACGGTGTGACGATTGACGCCACCACGGGTACCATTCGCGGCAAGTTCCCCGACACCAGCTCCACGGATGTGGTGTACACCGTGACTGCCACCAACGGAGTGAGCACGGTGACCACGACGCTAAAGTTCATCGTGAAGGAGCAGAGCGAAATGGTGACGAACGGTTACACGGGCTGCTACTGGTCCGGAACCACGGAGTGCCGTACGCCCGCGTTCGACTACTACTACGAGAACACGGCTCAGTACTGCCAGCACGAGATCAAGTTCGAGTACACTGACTCCTACTCTGAGGGTGCCGGTAACACCTGGCCTGGTCTGGATGAGCGTTTCCGTGACTACTACACCTCGTACTTCTACGGCTACCTGAACATTCTGGTGCCCGGACAGTACACGTTTGCCATGGCTTCCGATGATGCTTCTCTGCTGTACGTGAAGGACATCGATGAGTCGAATCCTCTGATCAACCGTGATGGCTGCCGTGGTTCTTCCACCGATTACGGTTACATTGATCTGGAGAAGGGTCGTCACCTCTTCGTAGTCAAGTTCCTGGAGGTGAACGGCGCTGCTACGCTGTCTCTCCGTATCTCTTCGGTGGAGGCTGGCATCGACCAGATCGTGGATAACACCCTCACCAAGGTCGGTGGTCGTGGTCCCACGTTCGTCACCTACCCTCTGGTGACGGGTTACGTGAACGCCGAGCTGAAGGTCATCGTGCCCGAGATGGTGTCTGGAGGCGCCAGCTCCTGGACTGTGGATCCCCCACTTCCCTCTGGTTTTGCTCTGGACCCCAACCGTGGTGAGATCCGTGGTAAGCCCACCGCCATCTACAACGGTTTCCACACTGTGACCGCCGTGGGCACGAACGGTGCTGCCAAGGCGACTGTCCACATCGTGATTGCCGACACGCCCCTGGCTGGCTTCCGCGCCAAGTACTACAAGATTATCGATTCGGAGGTGTGCATGTACTCTTCGTACGCTCCTTCCCAGGTGGAGCTGAAGGTGCAGAAGGTCGACGCTCAGATCAACTACCCGACTTCGATTCCCGGCGTGTGGGAGGGTCTGCCCACCGACTTCACTAGTTACTACTACGCCGAGTGGGAGGGTTACCTGCACTTCGAGGAGATTGGTAACTGGAAGCTGCGTCTGGGTTGCAGACAGATGTGTCGTCTGTGGTCCATCGAGGACACGATTCAGATTGATCTCTGGAAGAACCAGGGCACGGGTTGGGGTGGCGGTAACTACTGTATGACCACGTACACCACATCCGAGAAGGTGTTCCCTGTGTCGTCCGTGGGTTACTACTACATGAAGATCCGTTACTCGCTCCAGTCGGGCGATAAGGGTATCGTGCTGGAGTGGCAGGCGCCCACCGGCAACTGGGAGGTCGTGCCCGCCGAGAAGATCTTCCACATCGCTCCCTCGATGCTGTCGTACGAGTACGAGCAGTCCCACTACTTCAAGAACGTGGAGATCGTGGAGAACAAGCCTCTGCTGTTCCACGCCACGACGTGCAGCAACTACCGCGTGACGCCTGCTCTGCCCGAGGGTCTTTCCATTCAGCCCACGACGGGTATCATCAGCGGTACTCCTTCCAACGAGCAGATCGAGACCATCTACACCGTCACCTGCACTTCCAACGAGGGCGACCTCACGACCAAGGTGCTGATGGATGTCTTCTACGTGCTTCCTCCCACGGGTCTCACTCTGATGTACAATGGAGTGGCCATCGGCAACAACCTTATAACCCTGATTCCCGCTACTGCCATTAGCATGATCACTGTGTCTGGCGACACCGATGCGATTTCGTACACGATTTCCCCTGCTCTTCCCAACGGTTTGAACCTCGATGCCGCTTCGGGTACGATCAGCGGTACGCCTGTGGAGCCCAGAGCGGAGACGGTGTACTCCATCACGGCGAGAAGCGCTGGTGGTATTCTTCCTCTGACTCTGCGTCTTGCCGTGTCGGGTTGCAAGGGTGTGGACAACGGCGTGGCATGGGAGAACGAGTTCGTGATCGTCGATGTGATCACGGGTCCCGCCACCATCACGGTGAAGAAGGGTAGCAATGTGGTGCAGTGCTCCACTGGCAGCTTTGACTCCAACGGCAACGCTGTAATGCAGAGCTGCATCAAGAATAGCATGACTGCTGGCAGCTATGCTTTGTTCTGCATGAAGTCGGACACCGACGTGAAGATTGAGGTCACCTGCACCTCGGAGTACGGCTGCTACACGCAGACGCGTCGTCCCAACGGCAATCGCTGGCCCACTCGCTACACGTACGATCCCCAGAACCAGCCTCCGTTCACCGAGACGTACGACTACCCCACGCAGCTGACTCCTCTGACGGCGGTGACGCTGTCTACTGCCGAGACCACCGTGTACACGGGTAACCCGATGAACACCGTGGAGATCTACCCCAACGGCTGCTACAAGGAGATCACAATCGAGCCCTCTCTGGGTCTGGACAACATGATCAACCTAGCGAACCCCGTGATCAACGGTAATGTGAACGGTTACATCAAGACGGTGTTCACCATCACGGCGAAGGGTGACGCTGGTACTGCCTCCACGACGCTGACGGTGCACTTCGAGGAGTGTGGCATCGACGGCAAGTCCGCCTCGCTGAGAATGGCTCTTCTCGGCACGAGCTACGCCAACGAAATGTCCTACGAGATTTACTTGGGCGATGCCACGACGGGTCGCCAGGTGTTCAGCATCGGACCGAACGCGTTCTCGAACAACATCGAGTACTCGAACACCATTTGCGCGGAGAGCGGCAACTACGAGGTGATTATGAGAGATTCCTGGGGTGATGCTTGGGCGACGGGCTCCTACCTGAAGATGTACGATGTGAATGGCAATCTGGTACAGGAGTTCTCTTTCGATATTGGCACTGGCATGGCCGGCAACAAGGAGAAGCATGGTTTCTTCACTGTGGCTGCTGCCACGGGCACGGAGTGGAAGATTCTGACGGACAAGAAACCCGACAAGGAGTGGAACACGGTTGGTTTCGACGACAGCGACTGGTCTACTCCCGCCCCGTCTTCGGAGCAGGGCACGTGGTCGCAGAACACCATCTACCTGCGTACGGTCATCAACGTGGAGGAGGCCATCAAGTACCCTCTGGTCCAGTTCGGTATTCTGTACAAGGACGGTATGATCGTGTACCTGAACGGCAACGAGGTGTACCGCCGCAACATGCCTTCCGGCACGGTGAACACGAGAACGTACGCCAACGGCATGTTCGATGGCTACTACCAGCGTGTGGGTTCTGCTCCCGGTTACCTGTTGCAGGACGGTAACAACGTGCTCGCCGTCGAGATCCACAGACACTCCACCACCTCAGGCACCATCCTGTTCCGCGGTTACGCCAACGCGCTTCAGGGCGACTGCATTTCGCGTGTGGACGGCGGCTCCATCACCGAGTCCGCCTTCTTCAACCAGCCCGACAACTCTGCTGCCCAGGCCTGGGACCGTGACATTGGCACGGAGTGGATCGAGAACGGTCTGCCCGCGTGGACCATCTACTCGTACAACTTCGACCGCATGGAGTGGGTGAACCGTCTGTCGATCGTGTCGAACGCTGGTCATCCCGATCGTGACCCCATTTCGATTCGTCTGTCTGGTTCGACCGACGGCGTGAATTGGGATGAGCTGTACGCGTACGAGAACAAGAACATGTTCTCGGCCCGTAGAGAGCGCAAGAACTTCATGATGATGGACCACATGAACTCGTACTCGAAGTACAAGTTCGAGATGATGAAGGCGAGAGAGGAGTACAACAAGGTGTCTCTCTCTGTGATCGATGTCATGTCCTGCCAGCTGAACTACTGCGTGAAGGACAGCACCTTCCCCGGTGTGATGTCCGATGAGATCTCTGTGGCTCCTTGCCCCGAGAACTACATTGGTGAGATGTACCGCCAGTGCTCTCTGGCCGCGCTGAAGCCTTCTTGGGGCGAGATCGACAGAACGGAGTGCCGTTCGACGATTCCTCCCAAGAACACGGTGTACGTGGATGTGGCTTACTCCATCACGGAGCTGAATGTGGAGACGACGCGTGCCATGGCCTCCATGCTGACGACGACGTTCGCCGCTGCCTCCGAGGTGGGTCTGGGCAACATTGAGATGTGGAAGGTGAAGGATGTGTCCTCCGAATTCCCTGACGCCAGTGCTGCTTCTGCCTTCTACATCCGTGTGACGGTGAAGGACGAGATCGCCTCTCAGACGCTGAAGAAGGTGACTGAGTGCACGTCGACGTTCCAGAATGCCCTGACGGAGTACCACAAGGACGAGCTGCCTGCCGGATTCGATCTTCAGATCTACATGAAGCCTATTCTTCAGGAGAGAAAGGGTCTCGGTGCGCTGTCTGTTGCACTGATCATTATTCTTGTTATTCTTGTGCTTATTGTTGCCTCCGTTGTTGCTTTCTGGATCTGGGTCCGTACGAAGTCGAAGAAGAGCAAGAATGGTGCCAGACAGCTTCGTTCTGCTGCTGGAAGAGTGAATGCTCAGCACCTTTCTGGATCCAAGGATGTTCGTGTGTAAATGGTGTGTTTGTTCGAGTCAAGTCTTGAGGGAAGTGAAACGCCTTGGGTTTTCCACTCCCGTATCTTATAGTTGACAAACCATGGAAAAGGAATTAACGCGCTATGCTCTAAAGTCTGGCTATCTGGAAAAGTTGGTACGTTGTCTTGCTCGTTTGCTGAGAGTCAGGGTCATTTCCGAAAGACATGGAAGAAGAGACTTTTCGTGCTTACCTCCTCCGAAATCTCGTACATCGACGTCGGATATGAGTAGCGCGATGAGCTGTAGGGCGAGGTGGTGAAAGGAAAGATCCCTCTGGAAATGATCACAGATTTAGAAAAGACGGAAGTCGACGACCGAAGTCGTGTTGCGGGAATCGCCTCACGGACTAGAATACTGCCTGTTCGTGAAAACAGACGCAGACTTCAACAAGGACTACACGCTCAGCTTCGATAACGAGGAACAGCGTGACGATTGGATCAAGGCCATTTCCGCCGCCAAGGAGAACAAGCCCGTCCCTGACTCCGTGAATCGTGCCTTTATCATGAAGAACGATGACGACCTTGTGGAGGATTCAAAAGTGTACTTCAACAAGATGCTCACCGCCTTTGGAGAAACCGTTCGTGAGGATGCCTTCCAGGACGTCCTCCTCCGCCTATCTTCTTTCTTTAACCGCGTGGCATTCACTGTACGCTCCGTTCGTCTCCATCACGCCTAGGACTTGATGTCTTGTGACGAACTGATTAGCTCGTGCGAGCAGGTCCGCAAGATGGCGGAGCGCATTCGCGTCGAGATGCAGCACTCCAGTCTCATGACCCAGGACATTGATCATCTCTTCAACGACCTCACCGCCTCCATCGCCTACTGTCTCAAGAACGCCCAGCAGAAGCAGCAGCGCGCCGCGCAGTCCTCCGCCTCGTTCGGCCAGTCGGAGGGCCTCAACGCGTCACCCGGTACCGCCTCGATGGCGGCGGAAGGCGAGTCTCGCGGTATCGCCCAACACGGCTTCGCCAACCACTACGTAGGTGCATAGCGAAGCCCTCACGGTGCAGGACATCAAGGAGACGCTGGGCTCGGGCGCGTATTCCGTGGTGTACGCGTGCGTGAACAAGGAGACGGGCAAGCGGTCTGCGGTGAAGTGCATCAAGAAACGCGACCTGACGAAGAACGACGTGGAGTCGCTGAAGAACGAGGTGTACATCATGGGTCGTGTGGACGCTGCGGAGGGCGCTGACGAGTAGTTGAACCATCCCAACATCGTGCGTCTGGAGGGCTTCTACGACGACAAGGACTACTACTACATCGTGACGGAGCTGGTGGACGGCGGCGAGCTCTTCGAGAAGATTGTGGAGAAGAAGTTCTACAACGAGAACGAGGCGCGCGCCGTGGTGAAGACCCTGGTGGAGGCGGTGGGGTACTGTCACCGTCTGAACATCGCACATCGCGATCTGAAGCCCGAGAACATTCTGGTGGACAGCAAGACGGGACAGATCAAAATCGGTACGATTTCTGGAGCGGGGTGAGGCGTAGCGGATTTCGGCTTCGCGAAGAGCACGTCGAGCACGGACACGGGTCGTCTGGTGACGGACTGCGGCTCTCCGTGGTACGTGGCGCCCGAGATCCTGAAGGGTCACATGTACGGAACGGAGGTGGACATGTGGTCGTTGGGTGTGATCATCTACATTCTGTTGTGCGGCTATCCGCCCTTCCACGACAGTAATCAGCCGCGTCTGTTCAAGAAGATTCGAAGCGGACAGTACCGCTTCGATTCGCCGTACTGGGACAATGTGAGCGAGCAGGCGAAGGACCTGATTCGCCACCTTCTCGTGGTGGACCCGACGCAGCGTTACGACGCGAAGCAGGTGCTGGCGCACGAGTGGTTCAAGGTGGAGGTGCCGTCGGGCCAGCAGAAGGAGCTGGGCTCTGTCATCCACGAGCTGCGCACGTTCAACAACCAGCGCAAGGGCATTATAAAGCAGGGCTACCTGACGAAGCAGGGCCACTTCATCCGCAACTGGAAGAAGCGATCGTTCGTGCTGATGCGCGACGAGCTCAAGTACTACAAGGTGCGTGCGGGCGTGAGGCGTGAGGTGTAGTCCGAGACGGAGAAGAAGCCCCAGGGCAAGATTCGCATGGAGGACATCGTGGAGTGGGCGTGGAGCGTGTGTGTGAGGCGTAGACTGGAGGACGACCCGAACGACGAGAACGGGTTCATCATCAAGACGATCAGCGGCAAGGACTTCAACATCAACGCGCTGAGTCTGAAGGAGAAGGAGGACTGGATGGTGCAGATCCGCGCCGTGCGTCGTTGCTTCCTGATGCGCCAGCGCGCCGAGATGCATATCATGCGCAAGAATTACAAGGCGGTGCGTGGCGTGGGGAGAGAGTGACGCGTAGGCGTTGGAGCTCATCTGGGAGGCGCGCAACGACCGCAACATGATGTCGGACCCGAACCTGCTGCAGCTGTGGGGCCACATTGCGGAGTACTGCGAGTCGGAGTGCGGTGCGATGTACATGGTGGAGTCGGTGGAGGAGAGCATGGAGGACAATGTGTCGGTCCTCGCCTGCTGCAACTCCAGCGACCGCAGCACCATGCGGCTCGTCGCTGGCGACTTCCAGGGCAACGTGGTTATCTACGGCGGCGACTACGGTGTGATGAACGAGGTGAAGCCGCACAAGTGAGCCAGGTGGCGGTGCGTGAGGCGTAGGAACATGGTGACGGCCATCTCCAACGTGAACAAGCTCTCCGAGACGCAGCTGGTGGCGACGGGCGCGGCGGACGGGTCGATCTGCGTGTTGAGTATGGACACCAACGCGGTGGTGGCGACGTTCAAGGTGGAGGCGGTGGTGGTGCATGAGGGTTAGGAGTTCAAGCGCGCGGTGAGCACGCTGGACGTGTACCTGAACGTGGACACGGGCGTGAAGAAGCTGCTGGCAAGCGACCGCGAGGGCTGTGTGATGGTCTGGGACCTGGCGACCAAGAAGCGCGTGGCGTCGAAGGAGACGGACTGCGGCAACGTGCGCGGGCTGTTCTACCTGCCTCGCGGCGATCAATTCGTGATGGTGTGCGAGTCGGGCGCGGTGATGGTGTATGACGACGCGTTCAACCAGGTGGACTACTTCCACATCGGCAGTCGGGTGATGTACGCGAAGCCGATGGAGCCCAACTGCGTGATCGTGGCGACGGAGCAGAAGGAGCTGCTGAAGATCAATCTGACATCGCACAATGTGATCACCAAGATCAAGGTGGAGTCGAAGGACGATGTGCGCTGCTTCGACGTCACTGCGGACGGCAAGTACGCCGTCGTGGTGAGCAACGAGATCCAGTTCTGGAAGCTGACGGACCAATCGTTGGAGGCGAATCTGTGTCCCGTTCTGCCGGTGCGCTGCATGTGCCTGACGGGTGACTTCATCTCGTTCTTCATGTCCCAGGACACCCACATCGAGAAGTGGGTGATCGACTGGAAGATTGTCCACGACGGAAAGAAGTACTATCCTCCACTTTCTCAGTACGTGTCCCACGACACGGGCCTTGAGGATAAGCCCGCCGAGACCGCTCCTGTGGATACCTACAAGGGCACTGTCGAGACGGTGAATGAGGAGGACGAGGAGGACGAGGAGTAAATTCGTTTGTCGATACCATGCCCGTTTGTTGAATCAAAGCGAGAGGACACAATACCCAATAGCTATCCTTCATGAGGATGGACGACATGCAAAACGCCCAAATCCATTTCGCATAGAAAAGTGGATAACACTTGATTTGCGTTGTTTCTAACAGCGATCTTTATTTATACATAATGGATTCTGTAGATAGGTATTCATCCCGTTTTCATCTTAACATGTTTAGACCTAGACCTAGACCTAGACCTGGCGCCCCTGGAATGATGCCGAGACCTCGTCCTGGTATGGGACCTCGCCCTAGACCTGGCATGGGACCTCGTCCTGGCATGGGACCTCGTCCTGGCATGGGACCCAGACCGAGACCTGCTCCTCGTGATGCCATTAGTGACGGAAGCGACGAGGAGGAGCCCGCTCCTCGCCCCATGGGACCTAGACCTGGAATGTCTCCCAGACCTCGTCCTCGTCCCGGAATGATGCCTCGTCCCAGACCTGGAATGCCCAGACCTCGTCCCGATGTCAGCGACGAAGAAGGCGAAGAAGAAAACACAATGGCTCCTCGTCCCATGGCTCCTAGACCTAGACCTGGTATGATGCCTCGTCCTCGTCCTGGTATGCCCAGACCCAGACCCGGTATGATGCCTCCTCGTCCCAGACCCGATGTCAGCGATGAGGAAGAGGGCGAAGAGGAAAACGCGATGGCTCCCAGACCCATGGGACCCAGACCTGGTATGGCGCCTCGTCCCAGACCCGGCATGCCCAGACCTCGTCCCGGTATGATGCCCCCGAGACCTAGACCCGATGTCAGCGATGAAGAGGAAGGCGAGGAGGCCCCTGTGCAGGCTCCCAGACCTATGGGACCCAGACCCGGCATGCCTCGTCCTCGTCCCGGCATGCCTCGTCCTCGTCCCGGCATGATGCCTCCTCGTCCCAGACCTGTGGTGAGCGATGAAGAGGAGGGCGAAGAGGAGCCCGTGCAGGCTCCCAGACCTATGGGCCCCAGACCTGGCATGGGACCTCGCCCTCGTCCTGGCATGCCCAGACCCAGACCCGGCATGATGCCTCCTCGTCCTCGTCCTGTGGTGAGCGATGAAGAAGGTGAAGAGGAAGAACCCGCGCAGGCACCCAGACCCATGGGACCTCGTCCTGGCATGCCCAGACCCCGTCCTGGCATGATGCCTCCTCGTCCCAGACCTGGCATGAAGGAAGGCGAAGAGAACGCGATGGCGCCCAGACCCCGTCCCGGCATGGCGCCTCGTCCCAGACCTGGTATGCCCAGACCGCGCCCTGGCATGGGACCGCGTCCTCGCCCCGGCATGATGCCTCCGCGCCCGGGCATGACGCGCTCGCCCTTCATCGTGGACCCGGTGGAGCTGCAGAAGAACAAGCTGCTGTTCAAGGAGTACGACGACGCCAACACGGGCTTCATCGAGGGCACGGTGGCGGCCGAGTACCTGACGCAGAGCGGTCTGCCGCAGTCCATCCTGAACAAGATTTGGGAGCTGGCGGACGTGGACAAGGACGGCATGCTGAACGAGTACGAGTTCATCGTCGCGACCCACCTCGCGCTGGTGGTTCAGAAGCTGGTGAGTGATGACCTGAGAGCGTGAGGGGTAGAGAATCCCGCTGCCGAAGACGCTGCCGCCGCCGCTGCTGAAGGAGAACATCGGGAAGGACATGAGCGGCGAGCACCCGATGGTGGGCGAGAGTGGTGGTGGTCATGTGTAGGATCCTCGCAACCTGATGAAGACGGACATCGAGCTGGTGGGGGAGTGTGGTGGCGATGACGGGTAGGACGACTCGAAGATGTCGATCGAGCAGCTGCGCAAGGAGGTCATCGACACGAACGAGCTGCTGCTGAAGCAGGAGGTGGAGATCCAGGAGAAGACGGAGCAGTCGCAGTCGCTGACGATGGAGCAGAGCGAGCTGCAGCGCCAGCTGGAGTACCTGAACAACCTGATCGCGAGCCAGGACGCGTACCTGCAGAACCTGGCGACGATGGAGAGCACGATCGAGAAGAACATCGAGTCCATCGAGAAGGCCACGGATGTGAAGATCGACATCGCGGTGCCGGAGGGCACGCTGGCGAAGAGCGCGAAGAACGCGGAGAAGAGCGTGAAGAGCGAGGAGGAGGAGAAGAGCGTGAAGAGCGAGGAGGAGGAGAAGGAGAGCGAGGGCGACGACGCGTTCGACTGGGGCGCGGTGAGCGGCAGCGAGAAGGAGGAGGACGAGGAGAAGGAGGACGAGGAGGGAGAAGAGAAGGAGGAGAAGGGAGACGATGGGTTCGACTGGGGCGATGCGAGCGGCAGCGAGGACGAGCTGCCGTCGGAGAAGAAGGGCAAGAAGCTCCCGCCTCCGCCTCCCAAGAAGGGCAAGCCCGCTGTGTCGGATGAGGAAGAGGAGGACGAGGAACCTGCCAACGATTTTGAAGAGGACGAAGATCTCCCGCCACTTCCCAAGAAGGGCAAGAAGATGCCTCCCCCATCCCCAAAGAAGGGCAAGCCCGCGCTGTCTGGCGATGAAGAGGAAGAAGAGCCGATGAACGACTTCGAGGAGGACGAGGATTTGCCGCCACTCCCGAAGAAGGGCAAGAAGGGCAAGCCCGCTGTGTCGGACGAGGACGAGGAGCCGATGAACGACTTTGAGGAAGATGAAGATCTCCCTCCTCTCCCGAAGAAGGGCAGGAAGATGCCTCCTCCACCTCCCAAGAAGGGCAAGCCCGCTGTCTCTGACGAAGAAGGCGAGGATGAGCCTGCCAACGATTTTGAGGAGGACGACGATTTGCCGCCACTCCCCAAGAAGGGCAAGAAGATGCCTCCCCCACCCCCAAAGAAGGGCAGACCCGCGCTGTCTGGCGATGAAGAGGAAGAGGAGCCCATGAACGACTTCGAGGAAGATGAAGATCTCCCGCCACTTCCCAAGAAGGGAAAGAAGATGCCTCCCCCACCCCCAAAGAAGGGCAGACCTGCCGTGTCGGATGAGGAAGAGGAGGAGCCTGCCAACGATTTCGAGGAGGACGATGACCTGCCGCCACTCCCCAAGGGCAAGAAGATGCCGCCCCCACCTCCCAAGAAGGGCAAGCCCGCGCTGTCTGGCGATGAAGAGGAAGACGCTCCTGCGAAGTCGAGAAGAAGAAGGAATAGAAAATAAAGTGTAATTGCGAGAGGTGTTTGGTACAAACAGGACTATTCAACAGTAACGGCGTCATTCACGCACTTGAACAACTCGATGCGCTTCAAATCACTCTCACTCATCCTACCCATAACACTCGCCCCTCACACCCACTCTGGCTGATCGCACTCCCTCATAATCACGTGGAGAGGAGTGATTCCGCTCAGACGGTTCTGGAGAAGGTGATACGCGTTGCTCTGCGGCAGGATCATCAGCAACCCGTACAGACTCTGCAGAAGCGGCGCCAGCAAGCCCGACTTCGCGTTGATCAACTGCAGACGGACGTGGACGAACACGGGCGACTCAAACAGCTGCACCAGCTTCTCCGCCTGCAGCAGCATGGACAGCGAGGGCTCCTCCGTCGCCAGCTTCTGCGTGATCGCGTAGGCCACGGCGTAGTTCTCGGTCAGCCAGCAGAGGGCGATGGCGGCAAAGGGGTTCAGACACCACGCGGGAAAGAGCTGGTCGAAGATTTCCCGCCCTTTCTCTTTGGGAGAGGAGGGAAGGAAGCAGGAGCGCAGCTGGGAGCACAGCTCAGAAGCCTCGTCGGCGGTGAGAAGAATGACGTTCAGCACTTGGACGAAGAGCGAGGCGAATCGCGCATTCTGCTCGCTCTACTCTGTTAACAGCATTAGTGACAAATACGGTGATAATGGAGGCCAGCAACGGGAACACAACGCTCGTTTGCATGTACTTGCACAGTGTGCGGATGATCAGACAGCCACGTTCCTCCATGTAATGCTCGTCGCCTTCCAGCAGCTACGCATCAGTCCGCGCACAAAAACGCACATCAACAATCCGCTTGATCAACGGCTCTAATCGCTGGCTAATGTTCACGTATTTCACCAGTACCTTCAAGTCGCAGTCAATCACGTCGTCGTCTTCCTCTTTCAGCGTGTCCAGCAGGGCGGATCGCAGATGCTCATTCTCGATCACCGCCGCTCCCTGAACGTCCAACAGCGTGCTCACCACCTCCAGACAGACCAGACACTGGCCGCTGCGCTTTTTAGAAAGCACGGTGCACACCACCTCGATTAAGGGAACTGAATCCACTTTTTCGCCCTTTATTTGCAACTATGAAATCACCTCGCAATTCTTCAGCTACGCTCTTAATCAACTCGCTGCATGCAGCGGCCGCTTTGTCGTGGACTTCCTTTTCGTTGTCGTCATAGCAGGGAAGGAGAGAGCGGAGAATGCGCGCATACGGAATCACCCACACATCGTCCAGGAGAATCAGCTCATACACCCACGACACGGCCGTAAATCGAATGAATCGGTCGTTGTGGTGAACGAACGACAGCAGAATGTTCATCTACGCATCACCTCAGCACGTCTCGAGTCACCATGGAGTTCATGGTCACTTCATTCACCTCGCTGCTCTTGATCTCGGACAGGAAGGAGCTGAGGATGTCGTCGGTTTCCTACGCACTCAGACGGAATCGCGAGGACTACGATTCGAATCTCGCGATGCTCGTCTCCGAGAAGGAGGAAGAGACCGTCCATCAGCTGGGGGAAGTACTCGAGCATGTCGATTCCGGGCTTGCTGTCGAGCACCGAAATCCAGGAAACGACAAGACGACGGATGTAGGGGTTGTTCACCGACAGGTACTGCTTCAGCAGGGGGACGAAGCGCTTCAGATCGATGGTGCCGGACTCGGTGACGATCTCCTTCAGTAACCGGTCCAAAAGAGTGGCGCCGTAACCGTGAAGGAATACATATTATGGAAATGCAAGGATATCTTCTTCACATCGGTGTCGACATCAGAGAACAGTTGGCAGAGCGCGTAAAAGAACTGGTCAAAGTAGCGACTGATATCCGATCTGGCGGCTTTTGCGATGTTATATAACGCCTCGCTCGAGTAGTAGCGGACCTTGCTGTCCGAATCCTCCAGGCACTTCAGAACCGAGTTGAAGAACAGGGGGAAATACTCGATGATCGACGAATCCAGCGCCACGGCAATCGAAGCAATGGCAACAAGTGCTCCGTTGCGGTAGTTCGCAACGGGCGATTTCAGATAATCCGACTGCAGTTTGATAATCACCTTCTTCACTTTGTCCACATGACCGTCGTTCTGCAAATGAGGGAAATACCATGCACACTACGAAAAGCTTGGTGACGGCGGTCGTTATCTCCTGCGCGGCCGCTTTTCTGCGATCATACGACTTGTCGCCGAGATTCTTCAGACTTTGGGATGATACTTCCGGTACGCCTTCGATCGTATCCATAACGGTGAACTAGTAACCACCAAAGAAGCGTTATTGGCGGAGTTCCAAGAACAACCGAAATCGTGGCGGTTTTTGCACTCTTGTCAAAGCGCTCAGAAAACCCCAAATCGGATGCTCTCGTAGAAACGCTGGGAGCGAATCTAATTCCTAGTCTGTGTGCGACTGTTCTGCTGTTCGCTATCGTTGCTGCTGAACCCAATGCTGTGGTTGGCGTTCTTCTGAAGCCCTTTCAGAATCGTACGTGCGAAGAAGTGGCTGTCACCGTTAGAATATATGGAAAAGATGATCACATACCTCATTGGAGATACGTGCTACCGTACGTTCTTCATTAACGGCTCTTTTACGGATATTCCGTGCTTGAAGTACTCCATAAGCAAGGGCCTCGGCTACGGCATCGTGGTGGGCTCTGGAATCATGAAGCTTCCCCAGATCATGAAGATCGTCATGAACAAGGATGTCACGGGATTGAACGCGATGTCGTTTTACATGGAGTGCGTTGCGTTCCTCCCAAGCATTATCTACAACTACTTGAAGGGCTATCCCATTTCCACGTATGGAGAGAACGTGATTATTCTCTTCCAGAACCTGTTCCTCGTGCTGCTGTACTGGATGCACGCGATTGCTTGCTTGAATCACTCCTAGCTTCGCCAAGGGCGAATCCCGCAAGTCCTTCGCCCACATGCTTACCGTGACTGTGCTGTTCTTCGGTCTGACGGTTGGCCTGTTCTACTGCCCCGAGAAGGTTCTTCCTCCACAGCGCTTTCATATGTAGTACCTCTCCCTCCTCCCTCTCACCGGAATGCTGTCCGCCGTGTTTGCCCGTGTTCCCCAGATCATCACCAACTTCAAGCAGGGTCACACTGGACAGGTAGCAGAGGAGAGGAGGATTGATCGTAGCTGTCGTTGATCACCTGGCTGTGCACTCTCTGCGGATCTACAGCGCGCATCTTCACGACTCTGCAGGAGGTGAACGACCCGATTATTGCTTCTTCGTACATCATTAGCACCTTGTGCAACGCGGTTCTCGTGTTCCAGATTCTGTTGTAGGGGTCGATTTGTGAGCGTGATCTGTAGCTACTGGAAGGCAACGAAGAGCGTGAGCGAGAAGAAGGAGAATTCGCGTGTTTGTTCAAAACACCACTATAATGAATCATTAAACGCGGTCAGCTTCTTCACAATCTTGTCTCCTAAGGATGGAAGCGTGGCGTCCCCCGTGGTATTCGAATTCACAACATCATGCAGGAAGGTCATGATGTCCGGTTTCGTTGCAAGCTGATACAGCGCATCGTCTACACATCATGACACCACCCCACAACAACCGTCCTGCAAATAGCTATTCAGGAAAACAAGCCCCATGGTCACAACCGCCAAGTTGTGCAGTTCCTCCTTGATCACCATCAGAACCACTGCACACACATCACGGTCCACAAACACTCTATAGCACTCCTTGTCTACGCCTCACTCCCCACTCGCTGCCGCACCCTGCAGAAGACTCTGGAGCAGAGAAATCATCTGAATGCAGAACTGTGGGTTGCCAGCGAAGCGCTCCGCCGCGTCGAACACCAGCGAGATGCCGAGTCTCCGTCGCACCAGCTCGCACACGCTCGAATCTATGGGATCACCACACGCGCGGAGGCTCACTGTGCGTGCAGAGCAGGGCCAGACAGCCGACGGCGTTTCGGCAGACGATCACACTGCCCAAGAACTGTTGGACAAGCTTCAGCAGCGTGTCGACGCCGTTCTTCGCCAAGATGGTCTCGCGTCCCTCCTCCACCAGGCTGCACTTCCACAGGATGCCCGACACCACCATCGCCGTGGCGTCGATCTGACAGGTGTTGCCGGCGAGGACCACCTGGTCGAGGAAGCCATGGTGGATCGCAAGAACACTACCATTGCCTACAATGAACGAGGAAGGTGGGAACTACGGTCTGAGCACAGGATCGCGAGCAGCGTCAGGTACTCGAGAAGGATCGACTCGTTCCCGCGGTTCTTCACCATGCACGTCAGAACAACCTCCAGCACGCCCGAGGTCTCCAGTCGGTTCAGCACGCTGTTCACGCAACCTATGATGAACCCACCCACCGACGCCCACAGCCCAGCTTGCAGATCCTGCCCACGACGCAGCACACGCCACGCACCACCTCGATCGCCTCCTGTTCCCTCAGCAGGTTGCAGCACAGCTCCAGCACCTCCTCATCCAGCAGTGCCTTCACCACCTGCTGTCCGCCCGCTTCGAGGATCCACTGAAGCGACTTCAGGCCGTGACAGGCGATGACCGGGTTTCGCGGGAACGCGGAGACGCTCATAATAATGGCGGGAATGAAGTTGTTCTCCAGCACCGTGTTCAGCACCTCGTCTATCACTCACTCGCCCACACAGTCGCCACAGCCCCAGGAACATATGACTCGAATCGTCTGCAGCGCCAGCTCCACGCTCGCCTCGTTCGACAGAGAGCAGTTGAGGAGCGCCAGGATGACGGAGGCGCCTCCCTGGACGATGCTGTCGAAGCAGGATTCTAGGGTGAAAATCGGGGCGAAAATGGACTTCGACACATTCCCTTCACAATGAGAATTGCGTTCTGTCGGAGGATGGCGTCGTAGCCGTATATGGGAATCGCTGGCTTGATGACGTCAAAGATGTGAATGGATTTGAGAAAATGACGACCCTCCTCTAGGGATGAATGATGTGCCGAGAGGGTACTCGACTGGGCCAGATTCGAGCAGATGGAGATGATGCCGAACACGATGGGGTGGATATCGAAGTGTTTGGAGAAGAGAGCTGGGATGGACTGAATGATGGGAGATGTGAGGAAGAGGGGATGAAGGGCGACTAGGGAATGATTGGACGTAACCGCACAAACGGTTGGATGATAAAACCATGTAAATGGAGAGGAGTTGCTGGAGCACGGAGCGATTCTCTATCCATCGACTGTCCATGGTTCGAACCGCGTCCAGAATGTCTTTCGCCAGACCTCCATGGATGCTATCCTCTGTACATCACACCCTGTGGATTGCACTACGCGAAACACTATACGCAGCAATCACGGCTAGTTCCATCGTGAGAAGGGATTCCTCCGTTTCCGCGACAACATTTTCCAAAAGAGACCGGATGAGGCCGAAATGATCGGCTTCCACAACGCAGGAGTCTACGCCATCAAAAGAGAGGGCCAAAGACGGACCAAAGCGCGAGTATTTGATTAGAGCAGAGCAGCACAGCATTCTAACCGTTTCGTCGTGAATACAGCGACGATAGGTGGTGATAATGGTTTGTACGATGGGCAAGTTCTGAATATCCTTTTCTTCGAGTTCTATAAATAAGCACACACGCGAGAATCCACTGTCGGTGCAAGACTCAATGAGATAGCGAAGTGCATAAACCAGAATGGTAGTGTCGTCATCGGCACTGGCTATTATGTTGATTGTCGATTTGATTTGCAGTTCCATGAATACGCCTCGATTCACGTTGAAAATGAAGAAACAAGGATCCCATTCTTGAATGAAACGCCCGTTCTGGAAAAGAGCAGAATCGTATAAGAGCATTGGTTCCACAGTGCATTCTTTTTGTAGATAATGCCGAGATACTATTGTGATTACTGCAAGTCCTATATCAAGAATGACTCTGTATTGGCAGTTCCGTACCGATAATGTGTAGGCGCGTAGCAGAAAGGAGCACATCCGAGGAATGAAGCACAGAGAATGCGTTATTGAGCACTACTCGAAGGTGCTTCGTGTGTGAGTCGACTTACGCGTAGATATTTGAGCACTACAAAACGCTGTATGACGAGAAGTATTTGGGCATCGGAAAGTCCCAGTAAGTGTACTCTATGACAATTGGGCGATTTGTTGAACAAGCAATCACCTATAAGTACAGAAACTGTTGGATAAGCAATCACCTATACGTACAAAAGCTGTTGAACAAGCAACCACCTATACGTATAGAAGCTGTTGAACAAACAACCACATATAAGTACAGAAACTAGTTAGAATGACGATTTGTTTTGCTCACACATATTCACAATGTCCCCAAAGAAACGGAAAGTGTACTCGTCCCAAAAGAAGAGCTGTTCCACCTTCTTGATGCCTCTCTTGTAGCAGTCCCAGTTCGATATCGACACCACTTCCTTCTTCACCACACGATCACGCGTGATGATGTTGAAGTACTGCTCAATCTGGCTTCGCGTGTTATCCTCGCTCTGGAGATTCCGTCTCGACTCCATCGACTTCGGGTCCTTGGTCAGCATTCGGAACAAGTACTCCAGCTTGGAGTCGTACACGCTCCACTTCTTCCCGTTTCCCGTGCTCAGGACACCCACGACACCTCCGTTATCAAAGACGTCCGCGTGATCCTCCGACTTCGTGTGCGTTGGAACAATCCCGTCATTGCTCCAATACTTGTAAGAGAAGGCCGTGTTCAAGCAAGAGCCGATCGGAGCACCCTTCACAACATCCTCAGGAGGACAGAACACGTTGCGATTCTCAATCGAGAGGGATTCCGGGTTTATCAACTTCACGTTGTACTCGTCCAGCGCCATTCCCCAGAACAGGGCGTCGCTGCCCTTTCCATCCACCACAAAGACCAACTTCTTGTACATCCGCTTCTCGTGCATTTTGCGAACCGTATTCTGAAGCTCACTCCCAAGAATTACGTCTTGGGGAAGCGTAATCACTCCAGGAGCGCCGTACTCAAACATGGCGACGTATACCGTATCGACAAACGACGATCGGAGTACACGCTTTCCCGAATACGAGTTGCCCATCAAAACGTTGAGGATACGATTTGACGTGATTTCCGCACTACCATACTCAAGCACCATATTATCGAACAGGTTGACAGAGTCCGATCCCGGTGACGAAAAGAGATTCCCCTTACGGGGGTTGTTCTCGCTGTACACCTCCTTCGAGCTCATAAAGGTAATGATGTTCTGCTTTGGAATTCCGCGCTTCAAAAAGGATTGATAGGCGGAGGCGGCGGCAGCGGCGTGCCGATAATTCCAATAACCGCTCGACCCCACAATAATCACTGCCCAATCCGCTGCGTTAGCAACACACAACAAGAAGAAAACCAGAGCCGCGAATAGCATCGGTTATTCTGGAGTGAGAATCACTTCCTTCTTTCATATCCGGGCGATTTAGCGACTTGGGAGTTCGATCGAGTGGCAAGAATGGGAATGGATTCCTTAGCGTCGTATGTCTTGCCTACCAGTGTTTCTGCAGAATCGTCCTTTCTTAGCCGCATTCGACTACGGGCCTATCGGAGGACGGACGAGGCTGTGGTTCGGGAGCTATTCGACGTCTCCTTCCCGATTCACTACGACAACCGTCTTTACGAGGCGATGGCGCAGAATGTGTACCAAGACAGAGAGCTGGTGTCTCTCGTCGCGGAGTATGTGTTTGAAGTGTGTCTTCGGGTGGCGTGTGAGTCGTAGGACGTTCCCGAGATTGTCGGTTGCATTATCATTCAAGAACGGCCCCTTGATAAGACGGACGTGAGGCTTCCGATGCTAGCGGATGACAGTCGCTTTTCCTACGTTTCCTACATTTTGAATATCGCAGTGTTTCCGGAGTATCGTCGGTACGGCGTCGGGTCCTATCTGCTCCACACGGTGATCAACCAGTACAGAAGCGAGAGTCTGTGTGGCGGCGTTTACCTCCACACACTTGCGGAGAACAAGGTCAACGTGCGGTTTTACGAGAAGAACGGATTCAAGAGAGTGCAGGTCAATGAGGGTTGGTTTGCGTGCATGGCATGACTCCTAGACTTCTACTTCATCGACGGAGCGTGGATGAATTCCATCCTGTTCTTTTACCCACTCCACGGAGCGATTGCGGTCGAGAACCCGCTCCTTTCCCACTCCAACCCGCTTCTCCCCTTCGCCGTGATCGTCTCCATCTCCCTCTTTGTGACATACCTGCTCGCCCAGAAGCTGAGCTGTCCTCTTTCTTGAACAAACAGAGCATCAAATCATATTATCCTCAAGCAACCAGTGGAGAGACTTTAGTTACGATCCTACGCATGAGCGACCGATTCTGAACCCACTCCCTTGAACTGGGGACGGACGTATTCACGAATACGTCTCTCCTCTGCCTTACGACCGCGGACAATACGTCCGTGGACAGCACAAGACACACAGTACTGCTGCTTAATGTAGAGCTTAGGGAGGGTGTACTCTACGGCATGACAGAAACGACACGAGCCCTACGCTCGTAGACGGAAGCATCGCGAATATCTCTCTGAGAGGAGGCATCGACAATGTTTCTGACCTGGAAACGCTTCACGGCCTTATCCTACACAATGTCAACCACCCCTTCCAGCACCAACCTTGCCGACGCAGCGACCGCAATGAGTGCATCTGACGGGGTTGACATGACCTCTTCCCTTCTTGGAACGTCCGTGGTTTCTACAAACCGTTAATCGTCCGTCCCTCGAGCCCAAACCGCTCTAGACGACCGAAAACACCCCACTTACCTTCTCTTGAAAGGCATACTTGATGACTAGAGGAATATGATGGAAATCTGACCACCACGCTTTCTGGAGAAACGCCTGGTCCCTATTTATTCTGTCGCTCCCCGACCCCATTTCCTTACAATGCTCAATCTCCCCCGTTATGCAACAAACACACGACCACGAATACTAGTACACTACTTTTTCCCGTTCACCTCGGATCGGCGCAGGTTCCGCACGTTTACGCTCTTTCGCGGAATCACAGTCGGCGTCTAGGCATCATCCGCGCTCCGAAACCGTACGCTCCCATCTCCGTTGATAAGGTTCTCAAAAAACGAGCGCGTTGAACTATCACTGGCGGAGACGGGCTTCTTCGAAGACTGCTGCATGCTGATTCTCGGCTTTATGCCCTCGGGCCGCGACGGCATCACACTTCGTCGAGGCTTCTTGGCAGATGCATCACCATCCTCTGTCGACACGAAGGAGGCGAGGAAGCTCTCCTCGGACTCCAATCCGGCGTGCTGCGTCACCGTGCGCTACCGCTCAAGCATCATCACCGCTTCTACCTTGGGAGGAGTCGGAGGAATCTCAATCACTTCGTTATAGTCAGTGATCGAGTTCAGTTTCTAGCGGTGATGCCTTCGCAAGAGGAGTACGGGATCGCCAATCAAGTCCTCTATCAAGTACGCGTTGTCGGATCCTACGGCGACACAGAGTTCATCGTAGGACGTGAGCTACGGTCAAATGGAGGAGGGAAGGGTACATCACTCTGGGGGGAAGAATAGTGCTGGGAGAAGAGGAGAGAGAGGATGTGGGACGCGACGAATGACAGCGATTTCTTCTTCAGCGTGTTGACGTAGGCGAGCGAGGCGCCATCTACATCTCAGATCAAGCGTGATGATGTACATTCCAGCGTGATCTGGCGAATGCACTTCTGTATGAAATTCAGCTTGTTCTCTCCGAACTGTTTGGATTGTGTCTACACTCACAGATGCGCGATACCGCTACAATGATCTCCGTATTCGTGCACACGACCATGAAGGACACGCCGATGTTCGTCTGAAGGAGTCCGCGAGGAAGAATGGGAACCTGCTTTGGATCGACCGGCTCTTTGGGATTGGATCCCGCCGCTTCACTCTATCCCTCACGGAATGAAAACGCACGCAGTACCTGGACGATAGAAAGAATGCGTTGCTCAAGGTGCGTCCTCAGCTCTCTCATTGCCGCTTCGTCTCCCTTTGTGATTGCACCCACGGAATTCGTAATGAAATCGATCCACTATTCCTCACAGCAAGCAAAAGAGACCACTCTATGGATTTGACTGATGATGAACGGAGTCTCCCGGAAATCAACGGTTATGAGGAACAGCGTCTACGCCTAATTGAAAGACATAATGAGTCACGTTTTCCAACGAAATCTGCTGGATGGCGTGGCACAAGCACTCCATGCTCGCTTCGTTCGTCACAACATAGCAATGCACGACACCCAGATAGTCTACGGTGAACAACAGAGCGAGTCCCAAACCTCCGTTCGTATTTCGTCGGTTCGGGAAGCCAACGGTCGTGTACGTGTAATTCATGATGTCCACGTCTCTCCTCTTCGTCGGCGGCTGACCGAGTGTTTCCAGCAGGGAGTCCAGCAGTCCCAAACACGCCGACTTTGTATTTCCTACGCAATAACACATTGAGGAAGCTCCAATTACCAAGAATAACCAGATTCGTTTCCTTCTTCGATTCCTCATTGCTTGTGGCGTCGAGAAACTCCGTCCATATGTCTGGCTTCGAATCCATGTGTCTCTCCGTTCTCCAAAGCAATAGAATCTGAAGCCAGAATTGCCGAAATAGTCCTGATTTCGACGGACTGTTGAAGAGAGCCATCACTGTACTCTTCTCCCTTGAGTGAGGAAAAGGCGGACAAATAACCAGTATTGAAGATCATGGAAGACACATTTTTGATCAGCACCCCGTTCAAGTCTGTGAAAGTGCATCCTCTGGTGCCTTTGACGATTCTCGAGTTTTACAATCGCAGGCCCAAGAACCAGGACGCTGTTTTTGGTACCCCATTTCCTCTCTCGCGTGACGATGCCTAGGCACGATCATGGGCTCCATAATCAACGGTACTCTCGAAATCACAAACTGCTATGCCGTCAATTACACGTTTGAAGAGGACGCGATTGTGGATCGATTGTGCTGGCTTTCATCGTGTAGGCCGACGAGCAGAAGCAATTCAACGAGGCTTTGGCCAAGCTGTACTCGACCTCAAACAAAGCGGAACAGATTATCGGCTGGTGCGGATTCCTTGACGTCCTCATCGCTTAGGTTCTCTACCACGACTTCGCCCGTGAAGGCCGAAAAGAAGTGGTACACGCTCAACCACTATTATAGATCCTTGTGCCAGGTGTTCAAGCCCGTAGGCGTTTGCCGCTGTTGTCATCCACAGATCTTCCTCACCGTGAACGTGACGTTCGAGGGCGAGAGCATTGCCATCGATGCGTACTCCGTGACCTCCATCGTTCTGAACGGCGACATCCTCGCCATCAAGTTCACCAGACTCCCCGTGACGACGACTGCCTCGGACGTGGAGAATCAGGTGATAACGAGCATGAACGCCTTCCAGAACGTAGTCGTGGAGTTGGGGCGTCATGATTAGTGCGAGATTCCGAACAGCAACGCGGAGGCGTACAACGACTTGCAGGGACTGAAGGCGGAGATGGAGAACCTGATGAACACACTGAACGAGACGGAGGAGTACATCAAGAAGGTGATGAACAACGAGATAAAACCGACGCCGGAAGTGTGTGTGGGAAGGGAGCGTGAGGAATAGGAGAGTCGCAAGGTGTTCAACGCCATCTCTTCCGTGCCGATGGTACCGAAGGAGGAGTTCATCACCATGTTCAACAAGAAGCTGCAGGACTTCTCTTTGGTGTCTTACTTGAGCTCGATAGCTTACAAGCTTGTGGAGTGCACGGAGAAGGTGAACGCGTCGTATAAAGATCGTAGTTAATGGGTTCGTCGGTTTGTTCCACAAACACACAATCCCTTGAGGTTGGAGATGAAATCGGACACCTCCTTTTCGGAGGACAGTTGCTGCATGTCCAACGGCAGCTGGTAGAACATCTGCTCGGATGGAAGAGTGTGACTCTCCTGCTCGACGACGCGATACACGACGTCCTGATTCGCGCTCATGATCGCATCCAACTCCTCCTTGGTGAACAAGCCCGTGTTCATTGCGTCGCCATACGCTTCCAGATTCACCACCCACACCTTCTCCTTCTTATCTATGTACACGTCCATCTCGACTACCAGTCAATCGTCAGGCTCACCCTCACATTGCTCCACAGGGAACCGATTCTGCACTCTGCTGCGTACGAAATCACACAGGAGCGAGCAAATGGACTCCTTCTCCGCGACGAGAAATGGATAGAAGACGCTTGTATCTCTCTGGGACACTGCCTTCAACACACCCTCCCGGATGTATAAACAGAATTCCATGGACGGAAAGTAGTTGCACCACCGCTGGAGCGCAATCACGGGAGACACGGATTCTAGGGACGATCTACGGAGAGAAATGAAAGGGTGAGGGTACACTCTGTTGAAATCGGAGCATATGCGATCGGAAGACTTGAGAAGCAACAACACATGTCCTGGAGTCGAGCATTTGAGGGACCCCAGAATCCATGACGCATCCTGTTGAATCATCCTGAGTTCCAGACACCCACTTTGGTTGAACTCCAATTGGAGCGGACGAAGCACTCTCCTCCAAAGTCATCTATTGTTTGTTTGATCGCGTCCTCTATCTCCGGGAACTGATAGGGCTCTTCCTCCTACACTTCACCACAAGACCCTTTTCACACTCTTTCGTTTTCCTCTTCGTCCTCAGCATCGCTTGACGAGCTGTCTGCTTCCGTTTGATGAGTGCGAGGGTCGTCTCTGTCGATGTCCGTACTTTGAGGCAAGACAACTCCATCTACACGAGACAGGACTTGAAGAGCGAACCCTTTAGCATGTACTCCACGAACTCCGGGGATACGGAAATGAAGCGTGTCCGCACCGTATTCTCTCTGAAAACGTGATACCAGAAGTCAATGGAGAAGTATAGCGACTCTTCCATCGCAATGAGAGGAACAATGCTCCAACAAACACGTCCCATATACTAAACAACCCAGTCCTCATAAAAACGGACAATGCTCGCAGGGGGGATTGGGACGCTCTTTTCAAAAGAATCGTCTTTCACCCACTCGGCAGCCGTCTCATCCCATTTCATCATAGTACACGCCAGCTTTTGCTTATGATACGGACTGGGATTCTACCAATCATCCTCTCCCGCCATGCATACCCTCATCTTCAGCGTTAGGGGCAATACACCCTCCGATTCAACCTCCGCCACCTTCTCCACTTCCTTCTCCTGCAGGTGATGCTTCGGCTCCCACCGTGAGGCAGTGCAGTGAATCGACACATTTCCCGGAGGCGGGCTGATTTGCTCCTTCGTGATCGTGACCCTATCCTGCTTGACAGAGAAATTGATGTACTTCGCCGTGTTGCGCTGGGGCACGATCGTCCACGTCTGATCTGTACGTTATGCTTTGCGATATACCCTACAGGATACATAAAACGGCTCCGAAATGAAAGAATCTGACAGTGGAGTCCGTGACTGCAAACACACCACCATACAGTACAGACGCTCTTCCACGCCAGGGATGTGATCGAGATAGAAGGTGTTCACGGCCGACACATTTGAACGGTAGAAGTAGCGGTTGTACGGAGTCTCAACGACCTCCATATCCATAATATCCGTACTACTGGCGTTCACGGCACACGTTACGCTTCCAGCAGACGAGAGAGTGATGTTCATCACGGCATCGCCTTCGCGAGTGTATGCGAGATCGTGGATGACCATACTAAAGTGCGTTATATCTGATCTTAATCGAGGAAGAAACAGCATATACTGGGCATAGGAATTGCAACGGGCTTTCCCGAGAACCGGTACACAATAGCGGATAGCATATTCCCATGCTTTCCATCACATGGACTCAGATAGTTCAGAACCTATGGTTGTCAGAAAGGAGCAAGACATACGCCAATGATCGCCAAGCAGCAAAAGAGGGTGGTGTAGTTGATGGAATTGAACTGGCGCTCAGAAAGCTGAGTATACCCCTTCGCATAATTCAACATTTCTGTGAGTACATAGAGAGGATTGGAAAGAGAGTCGTTTCACTTCAGACACGACGTAACTCCACTTCCCAGTGCGACAGGTCGTACGGACTCTCGAAAAGTCCCGTTCTTTCGCCACGAGTACCACAATCGTGTTGTAGGAGCGTCCAGCAGCCAAAGTGGAATGATCACTCCAAGTGGGTTGCAACACGCGGATGGGTCGAGGCTCCCTCTTACACTCTAGCCATGGCTTCCAACACGAGTGCACAGCATTCTGTGATGATTTGAAAAATAGTCCCTTTTTTGCGCATCTATTCGTTTCGTCCTTCCGGCAGTATCTCAGTATTGTTTAACGTGATTTTGAAATGTCGTTGAACCCGCGTGTGCGACAAGGTAAGATCGCGCTCGGTTGTGTGATGACAAGATGGACTCCCTGATTTGGTGATCGGAGAGTCCCTGGTGCTGTACAGAAAGAACATGCGTCTTATTTCCCAGATTGGAGGGTTCGACTCCTTGACTTCGCATGAAGTGTAGTTTTAGCGTGAAATCCGACGGCCGATTGTACCTCACCACGCTCCGTCTGGTGTTTGTGGCGGATGCGCCGACCAGTTCCTTCAGTGGACTTGTGGGCGCTGTCGGCGAGTTCTGAGTCGTAGGACATCCCGCTCATGTGTATACGAGAGGAGGCGTTCAACCAGCCCCTTTTCGGGTGTAACAACCTTTCCTTCGTGGTTGTTCCTCAGAACAACTGGGGCAACAATACCACGCTGAGCGTGAAGCTGGAGTTCCGCAACGGTGGTGCTCAGACGTTTTTGTATTCCTTCTGGAAGCTGATGGCGGGCGTGAATGAGACTCGCAACGCCCCCGGTTTCTTTTGGGCTCGTGATTCACTTTATAGTTGCTCAGGTGGTTCCGGAGTTTGTGCGCAACATCACGTCCGGTCAGTTCGCTTCTTCCGCCTTCGTGGATCCCACCGACCCGACGTACCTCTACACGGCTCAGCCTTACCAGCCCACGACTGTATGAGTGGAGTGGTTGTATGAACCCTAGCCCCTTCCTCAGTACTACCCTGCTCCGACGTACTACTCCCCTCAGCCCACGTACGTTCAGTATAACCCTGCTCCTGCCTATCCTGGCGGTAATCCGTCCTATGCGCCCCAGCCTGTTCAGCCTGTTCAGCCTGTTCAGCCAGGTCAACCTTATACGCCGCCTCCTCAGCCGAGCCCTCAGCCGTACACTCCGGGCCAGCCGTATGCTCCTCCTCCACAACCAAGTCCTCAGCCGTACGCTCCTCCTCCACAGCCCGGTCAGTCTTACACGCCGCCTCCTCAGCCCGGTCAACCTTATACTCCTCCTCCTCAGCCGAGTCCTCAGCCGTACACTCCTCCGCCACAGCCCGGTCAATCTTACGCTCCTCCGCCACCACAACCGGGCCAGCCGTACACGCCCCCTCCTGTCCAGCCGAACCCTCAGCCGTACGCTCCGGGTCAACCTTACACGCCCCCTCCTGCCCAGCCGAGTCCTCAACCCTACAGACCTGGTCAGCCGTATGCTCCTCCGCCACCACCAGGTGCGCAGCCTTACGCTCCCCCGCCACCACCTGGCGGCAATTACTATCCTCCCCCACCCGCGCCTCAACAGTACCCCTCTGGCAACAACTACCCGTACCCTCCTCCGACCTATCGTTACCGTCCTTTGTTGCAACAAACCCAGACTACTGAATTGCTTTCATCATAAACTCAGTAAACTCCTTCTCGTTTACCTCGCCATCGCCGTCCGCGTCCGCCGCCTTGATCATCTCCTCCAGCTCCTCTTCCTTCACATCGACACCCAACTCACGTGCGATTTTCTTCAAATCGTTTGACCGGATACTGCCGTTTGCAGCCACGTCAAACAATTTGAAAAGGGAGGCCGCATCGCACTTGTTCTACGATTCAAACCCAACGGGGAATTCACTACGGCTTCCGCGGTCACAAGTCTCTGGAACGTTTCGAAGTCGATTTCGGGGCAGCTCAGCGCCATCATATCGTCCAGGAGCTGAAGGACCAGGAGACTCTTATCCTTGTCCTCCATGCTATCTATCGTCTTTTTGAACTCTTCCACGGACAGTTTTCCTAGTCCGTGAGGAACCAGGCATGCCACCTACCATCTTCAGAACCGGCAAACACAACAAAGGTATTCTTAATCTCATTCACATCTTCCGAGCGCAGAGAAGGGGGGAGAATAATGTTCTGGGACTCCATGTTTCCTGTTTGTGAGATAATTGCCATGATCCTTCCTCCCAGATCGAAAGCGGCGCTCTGGCTCCGTTCTCATTTCAGTACATCCCGTCTTCTTTTCACGCAGAACTCATCTCTCTCCCACTAGAACCATGAGTTTAAAGGACCGCTTCGTTCAGCTTCTCGAAAAGAATGAAGAAGTCCCGCTTTCGCGTCTGACTCATTTCCAGGGACTCGAAGATAAAGAAATCAAAAAGGTGTTCGGAGAAGAGTACGCCGGCCTGGTGAGCAGCATTCAAGAACTGCTGGATGAGGTGACTTCTCCCCGGTGGACTCATCGCCGTAGAATCGTCTAAAGATCCTCCAAGGTCCGGACGGCTACGTGTTCCGCCTGACGACAAATGATCAGATACAAAAGCAGTCTCAGTTCGACGACCTGGGAGATGCCGAAATGCTCGTGTACCAGTGCATCGAGCGGTCCGGCAATCAGGGCATCTGGATCCGCGAGATTAAGATAAGAACGGGTCTCCATGCCGTTGTGGAGTGTGCATGCTGTGATCCGTAGTCCGCAATCAACCGAATCATAAAGAAGCTCGTCCAGCGCAAGCTGATCAAGAGCTTCAAGTCCATTGCGAGCAAGATGAAGATCATGTACATCCTGTACGACATGGGTATCTGTTTCACGCGTTTCTCCACGTCTAGAACTGCCGAAGGACATCACGGGTGGACCGTGGTATTTCGAGCAGGAATTCGATACTGTGTTTGTCGACGTGGTCTCGCAGTTCGTCCAGAAGATTCTGGCGGAAGAGGTAGTGCTTCGTGCTTCTTCTCACTTGCAGGAATCTGGGTTGGACGTCGGCGCCATTCTTCAGAAGATCACACTGAGCAGCATTTCAAATGTGCATATCCTGTCTCCGGGAAGAGTCCTATTTCCTTGACTGCCAGCCTTGTCAGAGAACGACGTACAGCAGCTCCTGGAAAAGATGAGCTTTTGCAACGTGATTGAACAGATTACGGATGTGGTCTTCCGGAGGCTTTGTGACTTCTAGATGAAGGGCAAGCGCGTGTGGAAGATCCGCAAGCCGACGACCTCCTACGACAACGTCTCCTCGACTCCCTGCGGAGAATGCCCCCTGTTCTATAGATGCTTCTGCAACGCCGCCGTGAATCCGAATCGCTGTCCCTACATCAATCAGTGGTACGATTTAGGTGAATAGTCCCTTTGGCGTGTTTGTTGCGACACGTGGAAAAAGAAAAATGGGCCTACACGGGAATCGAACCCGTGACCTCTCGCACCCTAAGC